>Ga0209712_10001868_pt1 | contig 17675 bp, 26 predicted proteins | sample ArcOceMetagenome_FD_187443 | JGI IMG/M metagenome (GOLD analysis project Ga0209712, IMG submission 187443) | Marine eukaryotic phytoplankton communities from Arctic Ocean - Arctic Ocean - Greenland ARC118M Metagenome (SPAdes) (version 2) | ecosystem: Environmental > Aquatic > Marine > Oceanic...
AAATAAATACAAAATGAACAAATACAGAAAAGAATATTGTAAAGAAAATGGTAGTGTTAAAATAAACCCAGAAAACACCAAGCTATATGACTACATAAAGCACTTAGAAAATAAATTAGAACAAGCTAAGCAATTAACTTTAACCGATGTTAGCCAACGAAGTAAACTGTATTTTGCGTTTATGCAAGAATATAATGCTTTAATGGGTAAAAGTGAGCATCAAATATTAAAAGAAGAAGTGATAGTGTTATTAGCAAAATATAGTAGCTAACACCAAGATAAAAAAACGTTTCAATGTTTTTTATCAACTGTTGCCCCACGTTTTAATGTGGGGTTTTTTATTTTACATATTTATCCACTATCTTTCTAGCGAACGATCTAAAGCCTAAAACATCTATTACAATTGCACCTAAAACATATTTGTACCAATTAGGCAATTTATCTAAGTTTTCGTATGAAATCCTAATATCATCAGAAAGGTTAATATATTCAGAACTATTGTAAGCAATTATAAAAGGTGTAACTGTTGCAATAACCACCGGAACTAAAAATAAGTAAGTAATAACCTCATCTTTTAAACTATGCTTTTTATCCTGCGCAGTTATTAAATCGATTTGATTATCTGAATCTGTATTAGAAAGGATTCTATCAACTTGCGCCTTAGTTTGTGCCTCTATTATAGAATGTTCTTGCTGTGCCTTTAAACGCTTTAATTCGGCTCTATTATTTAAAGCATCTTTACCAATTCCTAAAAGGTTTCCTATTATTTTAAAGATATTCATATTATTTTGTATATTAAGAAGGCTATAAAAACCACTCTGTTAATTAACATTAATAAATTAGGGTATTTAATACTGTCTAATCTTATTGTAGCACCAAACCACATCATTATAAAATGAAATAATGTTTTTAATACGTCCATATTACATTCTGTGATTTATCTAAATCTAAATCAACATGAATAAATGTTCCGGCAATACCTATACGATTAAAACCAACCGCAATTAAAGCATCTAAAACCTTAAACCTTGTGATACTATCCTTTGCTTTTATATCAACCGCTAAACCCTTTATATGGCTTGAAGTAGGGTTTTTAATACTCTCTGGATGCGATGGTCTTCTATAAGCAGAATTTATAATAAATGGTATTCCCGCAAATTCCCTTGCTTCATCTAATTTTGCAAGGAAATCAACATTCATGTTTTTTTCTATATTCTTAAAAAAACGACTCATAATTTTAATCTAATATTCCTATTAATTTCCAAACTGCACCACCTATTGCTGTAAGTATAATTACACTAATTGCAACCTTGCCCGCTGTTACTTTATTTTTTACCTCTAAATCTAAAACCCTAATTTTTACATCGGATAATCCTTCAACTAAACCTTTTTGATGTGTGTCTGAATCACTATTCAATATAGTTGTAATTCTTTGGTTGAATAGATTTTGATTATTTATAGCACTTGCCATTTCATTAGATAACCTTTTCTGTTCGTCTAATATCTCTTGCAGTAATGCTTTGTTTGTTATTGCCATAATCTATTCACTTAATATTTTATAACCCAAATATTTACCCCACAACTCGTTCCCTAAAGCGTTTAAATGCGTTAAATCTGCACTGTATTTTAATAGTTGTTTTTTCTCGATCCCCGCATGGTCTTGAGAATCTATTATTGCAATTGAATAAAATTTCGCGATTTCAATCATTGCTAACCTTACAGCAGGCATTTGAGCGTAAGAACCCCTATTTGAATGCGGCGGCGTTACGAGGTAAATATACGTATTAGGATTGTGTTGTTTTACGTATTCAATGCATATCCCTAAATTACCATAAAAAGTGTCTGCAAACAAGTTTAAATACTTTTCTTCTGTATCGATTAAAACACCATCTGTAAAGGGGATATCTTGGTATGATTGCGCTGGTATGTCTGAAATTGAACCACTTACCCCGCCATTCGTTCCAATCATTATAGTAAGAGCATCAATTAAATTATAGTCTGGAGTAGATGAAGGACTTGCTGCATCCCTATCTTTTATAATTGTCATTATACCAGCAAGTCTGCCTGTATCTGCTCCACTACTTCCGTAGTTGCTAGATTGACTTTGTGTAATTTCATCTACATAAGAAACATATCCGCCAGATGTTCCCGCAGTAATACTATCGCCAAAAAAAGCAATCATTTTATTTGCGTATCTACTTACAGAACTACTACCTGAATTCACATCAAAACCAAAACCAAAAATATCACCTACAACAAGGTGCGGTATATATGGTGTTACAATTGTACCTAATTCAATTTGTAAAGTTTCTTTACAGTCAACTGTATTAAATCTTGTGTTAACTATAATGTAAATTTGTTCCGTTAACGTTGTAACCGGTGCTGTAATTGTAAAAGTTGGGGATCTATTAAAAGATGAATATAATTCAATCCATGCTTTATTTGTTGTTCTGTATGTTGTGTAATTAGGTAGTTCTGCATCCGTTAAAGCGATGTAATTATCTCCTACTTTTTTAGCCCACATTGCTCTTTGGCTTCCGTTAGTTCCTAAGGAATTTAAAGTGTGTCCAGAAAAAGAGTAATAAGCACCTTTATTTAAAGGTAAAATAACGCAGTCATAAGATGCGTTAGATGTAACCACGCCCGTAAAAGAGTTGTAAATAATTCCATTATTAGAAATAACTAAATTTTTATCAACTAAATTAACCGAAGGGTAAGAATTTTCTGAAACGCTTTCTTTTACTGCTTTTAAAGAATTTTCATCTGTTAAGGCTCTTACTATTGGATCTGTTGGCAATCCTGGAGATATTTCTAGACCTAAGATGTCAGATAAAATAAAATAATCCTGATAATTCATTTTTACAGAACCTTCATTTATCATTATAACATTAGACAAGTCCATTGTTGTCCATCTTGTGTTTACTAAAATATATAAATCAGTAATTGCACTTACAACAGATGGGCTTTTAAAAGTAACGTAACCCAGATTATTTGCCACAGTCACAACAGAAGAACTTAAATCTATCATTTCGGAACCGGTAAGGGGTACGTAATCACTTAAAGCTCCTGTACTTGCTACTTTTTTACAGTAATTAGCCAAAAATGCGCCATTGGTATTAAACCCTTGTGATGTGTAATACGTGTTTTGTTCAATTAATACGGGCATACAGTCATAACTACTATTTACAGCAAAAGAACCACCCGTATTATAAACTGTCCCACCACCATTAATTTTTGAAGAAGAATTTTTATTTATTAAATTGCTTGAATTTGTTTTTCCAGAGTTTAAATCTATTATTGATTCAATAGCGGATGCATTACTTGCAGAAGTAACTCTATTTTTAACCCAAGTAGAACCTCCTTTTATAAACGTAACCGCAAACCCTAAATCTGTTGTTGTTGGTAAATACTGTAGATTTCCAGCATTAGTGTAGGTGCCTTCATCTGTAGGTGTGTAAACACCGTCTTGCGTTGGTACATCTGCTATTAATAAAACCCCTTTATATCCTGTTATTGCTCCCTGAATTCCTATTTCGTTGTAGTTAACACCGGCTTTAAGGCTATTTAAGTCGTTTGCAACTATTTTATTTATTGAAGGTACTTCTTTCTCTGTTAAATCTACTTTGTCTGCAAATGTAATTAATGCCATATATTTTTATTTTATAATTCGTATTGTATTTCTTGTTGTAATGAATTAGTTATTAAATAACCGCTATAACTATACGGTGTGCCATATCCTTCAATTTCTACAGAAAAACTTGTAAATTCATCTGTAGAAGATGAATCAGATAAACTGGAAATATAGCCTTTCCCTAAATCTACAAATAAATCTCCTGAATCTGATATTTTCCAATCAATTAAAGTTCTGTTTCTTTTAAGTATTCTTAATCTGTCGTAAGATAGTTTTAAAGGATTTCCTTCCTTAAATTGTGTATTTATAATTAAACCATCAAAAGAAATATTATAGCTTTGATTTGTTGGCGTGCTTGTCTTCCATCCTGCGTTATCCCTTGTAGTAGTGTTTAACATTTCAGATGTTTCGCTAAAACTGTCAGAAGTTAAGCACCCGATTGGCAAATACACACCTTCCCATTTAATATATAATAATCTATTTGAACCGTTTGTAAACATATAATGCAAATATAAATTAAATTTATTGTTTTTTTGTTTATTATAGTTTTTATTTATATTAACCTTTAATTGTTGGTTCAACTACATTTCCATAATCAAACGTTAACTCATATTCAACATCGCTTAAAATATCAGAATTTAAAACCTCTGTTAATTCTAAAGATGTGATATTACTTAATGCATCGTAAGAATATGTAGTTGGCATAAATTTACCGGTTAAACCGTTAATAGTAACCAAAGATAAATAATTAAAATATCCGTAAACATCACCTTTGTAAACTTGTAAAGGTTTAGAATACATTTTCATACGTTCCTCGCCCATTATTTGTAAAAGTGGCTTTGTTTCAGCTGCTCCGAATCTTGTCCATAATTCAGTAGTATTTATTTCATCCGCTTTGTAGATTGCACCGACATAGGTATCCGATTCATTATCACCATTAAATACTGTTTTAATATCTTTAATTTTAGAAGATGGTTTCAATGTTCTTTGAAATGTATGGTTTTCTCCTTTAATATCGTCTAATTCTTGACCTGCGGGTGAAAATCCACATTTAGATAAAAGTACCTCGTCAACAGTTCCCGAAATGCTAAAAAGCGTCTTTGGTCGCCATATTTCAATTTTTACACTTCCGTTAATAGGCATACTATTCGAAGTTAGTCTAAAATCAATCTGTGTTTTTTTTATATCTCCAGAAACAAAAGCAGACGAACTTAACCACTCTCCGTCATTATTTAAGTAATATGTATCTACTCCGTCCGTTAATATTATCTTAAAAAGCACTTGGTCAACTCTTGCGGCTGGGGAATAATTATAATTTCCATAATGAACAAATGCGGCATTAAATTCCAACATATTACCTTGCTCAAAGTTAAAACTGTCTGATGTTAATACTAATGTTGAAGGTGCTGAATTAGTAATTATATCAAACCTAAGACCCAAGTCATTAGCGGGGAATTCAACGTTGTTAACATCGTCAATAGTCCATTCTTCAATATATAAAAATGGAAATGTTGTATTGCTTCTTAGATATAAATTATTAAAAAAAGATTTAACTAAACCATATTTATAGTTGATTCTATATGCACCAATTGAAGATTTAATTGTCTTTTGTTGGTTTCCGTTTGCGTGATGTGGGTAATAAGCGTCTATTTGACTACCTAAAGCAAAAGTAAAATCTATTGTTCTGCTTGGTGTACCTAATGCAACGCCTAAACTATCATAAGCAAAAAACGTTTCCGAAGTTGAATCAACTAAAAGATTAGGTTTGTATATCAACCATTCACCTTTGTAAGCAGTTAGAACCGCACCAAAAGGCTCTAAAACAGACTTTAAAACTTCTTCACAGTCCATTATGGTAGTGTTATTGTCATCTTTTATAAATCTATCTGCGTTAAAATGTACGTTGTCAAGAGGATTCAACGTTTGTGCTAAACCATCATAGTAAATGTCTATGCTTGTAAGTATGTTCTGCGGTGTTTTAGTACGTTTTAAGCAATTAACAATTATTTCTAAAAGACTTTGTTTACCTAAAAAATTTAAGCCCGTAGCGTCTTCTACATAAGATAAATTTTTAAGAAATCCAAGTCCATCAGTACAATCTAAAGATATAACCCATTTATCAGATACTAAACTTTCATATATTCCCTCTGGAGATAACCAACCGTTAAATAGTATTTCGGTTGCTCTTGTATAAACAACGGAAAAAGTTCGTTCTTCTTCGCTGTATAAGTCGTAAAACGTTAAAGAACTATCAGCCTCTAAATCTATTTGTAAACCCGAACCTCTTACCGGATCTAAAGTATCTTTTGTTTCAGAATATTCTAAAGAACAACTTCCGTAAATCTGTGTAGAATCACCAACAAAAGTAGCATCAGAGATTTCAACTCTATGCACTATTGTTTTAACATCCGTAAACTCAAACCAATATTTTAATGCCATAATTTTATGTTAATGATAAAGAACCGCCTAAACTTCTATTTCTTGAAAGTGTATTACTTATAACACCTACTAATTTTGTACCTTGTATTTCAAATACTACGTTTTGCATTCCGCCAGAACTAGATGCTCCAAAGTTACCGCCTCCGCTTGAACCTCTGAAATTACTTGAACCCGTATCGCCCGAAGAACCTCCTGCACTTTTTTGCCCTAATGCAGCACCCGCAGCACTTAAAGCAACACCTACAGCAACCGCTGCAATACCAGCACCAATTGCAACCGGCCCACCCGTTAAAATTGCTAAATCTAATTTACCTTTTAATATGGCTAAAGTTCCGTATTTAACTAACATTCCACCCATTTCAGATAAGAAACTAGATAAACCTTGAATAATAGTATTACCTACGGCACTCAATACGTTTCCGCCACTCGCTAAGGCTTCACCAATCGAAGAACCTAAATTACTAAAGGTTTGAGAAATAGAACCAGCTATAAGGTTGTTTGCAGATTCGTTAAATTGTTGAAGTTTCAACAACATTTGTTCTGCACCTTCATCAAATAAAGTTGTGTTTATTTTTGGTACAATATCATTAAAAGTACTCTCTTGCCCCATGTCACCAGAAACACCCGCTTGCGTGGTATTTAATCCTGTCGCTTTTTTACGATTTGAGCCACCCGCTAAAACTGTATTTTGATTTAGTAGATTATCTGTTAATTTTTTCGCAGCAATAGCAGCATCTTCTTGTTGTTTATTAAATTTTTTAAGTTCAGCGGCAGCAATCTTAGCAGCTTTACTTTCTTCAATCATGGCAGATACTTGGTCTTGCATTTGCAAATTTACAAACCTTGAATAAACTCCACCACTTTTTATTAAATTGAAAAACGTTTTTAATTTACTTACTGCGGGCGTGATTTTTTGTATCATTGTAGTAAAACCAAGAACTAACGCAGCAACACCCGCAGCAATTAACACAAATGGGTTTGCTAACATTATTGTTGTTAGTGTTTTAAATACTCCCGCGCTAAAAACTACCGCAGAACTTAAAAGCCCAAATCCGGTAACTAAAGCAGGTATTATTGTTGTCATAAGAAAACCCAATCCTATAAGTAATGGGCCTATTACAGTAACAAGACCCGCAACAACTACAATTATCTTTTTAGTTGCTGGTGATAAATTTACAAATCCCTTAACTACACCATTTACGTATGTAATCGCTTTTGTAAAGTAAGGTAAAAGAATCTCGCCAAATGCAACAGACAATTCTTTAACAGATTCCGAAAAAATACGCATTTGATTGGCAGAACCAGCACTCGTTCTTTCAAAATCTCCTTGTGCGTTTTTTGTTTTTTCTAAAATATAAGCATAACGCAATTGAACTTTCTGCGCTTGCGTCATTACTTCAATATTGTCAGACATTCCTTGACTCAAAGCAAACTGCTTTAAATTGGTTTGTGTCATAACAATCCCTAATCTTTTTAAAGATTCCGTTTCACCCGTAAAAACACCATTTAAAGCGGTTGTAACCTCTTTAATATTAATGTTCTTAAAAGAAGATAAATCACCCGCTAAACCTACCATAGCAGTAGATAAATCGGCTGCTTTATTAGTAGGCACGCCCATTGATGTAGCCATATCGCCAAATAATGCCGCCATATCCAAAGCAGTACCTTCAGCAATACCAAAAGTTTCTAGGGTTGTTTCTGCAAATTTCCGCACCTCTTTGGATGAACTTTTAAAAGCAACGTCTACCTTATTTAAACTTTCTGTAAAATCGGATGCCATTTTAATGGATGCACCAGCAATTGCGGCTAAAGGAAGTGTTAAATAAGTAGTCATTGACTTACCTATTTTAGACATTTTCTCGCCTACATTCTTTAATTTACCGACTAATTTATCGGCAGCAACACCAATACCACCTAAACCTTCTTTTGCTTTTTTTAACTCTGAAAGTAATTTATCAATTTTTGCGGATATTTCTACGCTTAATTCTGCCATTGTTATTTTTTATTATACTCTTGTTGTGCCTTTAAAATAGCATTACGTGCTGAATCGCTTAAACCTTTTTCAACCTCATTATCTAAAGGGATAAATTTTTCTTTAGATTTAGGCAACTTCTTTGGATCAATATGCGAACCTATTAGCGATGCGTAAGCCATTTCCCTTACTTTATACCATTCGTTTTTTTCTATTCTATGGTAAGCGTGTTGTCTAATTAAAAACTCCGCCCATGTCATATCATAAACATGAGACAAAGACGGAGTTTTTAATTCACCTAAAGCAAAAGATATTACATCACTAGCCCAATCTATTTCTTTAGGCTCGCTTTTTTCTTTCCCGATGTAGGTATTTTATTTTTAGATACAGGAACGTCTTTAGTCATGCTATCAGTAAATGCGCTTAAAAATAAACTAACACCTTCAGAAGTTACACCTCCAACATTATCCAATAAATCAATAAAATCATACAATTTTAAATCAACTTCTTTGCCTTCTCTCTCAAGATTATAAGCATAAGAAGTGTGCATCAATTTTGGAATAACCTTAAAAGGGTTTTTCTCTATATTTGTTTGCAATTCGTCAATTGAAAAGCCTAAATTATCTAATAATTCCCCTAAAAAACCAAGTCCAAAATGGAAACCCAATTCTTTGCCTTCAAAGTTTAGTTTTAATTTATTTGTCATATTATGCGTTTGGATCTGTTTCAGAAATTAAACCGCTATTTTGTAAAGTTCCGCTATAAGTAGCAAATTCATCACCAGCAGCAGCAGATATTTCTAAATCAGCAAGAACCGCAGTACCATAGTAAGAAACCGGAGTAATTTGGTCAGTTGACATTTTCCAAGTCTGTGTAGTTCCACTTGCAACATTAATAAAACCTAATAAAGCATCAAAATCAGTTTTACCTGCTTCAGTTTTAATGTAAGTAGCTTCAAAAGAGATTTCAGAACTTGTAGAACCAGCAGCACGAATAATTTGTCCTGGATCGCATTTAGTTTGTGTTTCAATTACGTTTCTCGTAACTGACAAAGAATTTGATGTTAAACATCCGATTGGCTCATACGCTGCACCATCCCAAATAGATAGTATTACTGCATCACCTTTTATAAAAGTACTCATGTTAATATATTTATATTAATTAATATGTACAAATATAAATATTATTTATTTAAACTTTGATTTTAATAGAATTAATTTATCGTTAACTCTAAACGCATTAATTTTCTAAATATATTTTCGTTTTCTGTAATAGTTACAATATCATTAGGGAAATCTTGTATTTGCTTTTGCACTACTAAACCACTTGCAACATCTAAGACTAAGTTATTAGTAGCGTTTCTTACTGCATCTAATATATTATCAGATAATAAACGACTACCAGTATTACCGCTTCCATCGTAAGTTGTTACAATGTCGATTAATATAGAAGACTCCCAAGTATCTTCACATTTAGTCATTTGATTAACTTGGTTGGTTTGTGTAGTCATCAATATAAAATGCTGTGGTATAACGTTACCCGTAACCCTACTATCATAAGCGGGAATAGTTAAAGTATCAACTACAAGGTTATTTACTGCGTCAAATACTGCCTTTCTTATGTATTTATCTGGTAATTGCTTAATCATATTTCTTTGTTAATCTGTTTAATAAATGTTTTAAATCCTTTAGGTATTGCTTTCTACCTTTTACAAATGCCGGGTATAAAAACGGCTGTGGCTCTTGTCCTTTTTCTAATATACTTATAAAAATAGGATATGCAGCACTTTCTGGTATCCCTTTACTTTTACACCAATCTTTAATGGCTCTTAAACCTTGCTCAAAAGTACCCGCTTTTTTACCTTTAAACTGTGATGCAATACCTTGCAATTCTGTTGGCACTTTTACCTTTGAACCCGTTCCGAATTCCACGTAAGCACCATAAGGCGAGTTTACAATAACTTTATAATCTGCTTCACTTACTTTAGTGTAAACAATACTTTGCGCCAATTTACCATTATTCTTTGGCGCAAATGCTTTGGCGTCTGCCACTATGTCCATTGATTTTATTTTAGTAATATTATCAACTTCTTTTTTAGCCTCTGCACCAAACTTTTCTAAGTCTTTTAATACATTCGTTAAGCCTTTAATAGTTTTATCAGACATTGTTATATTTTTAGTTATTACGCATTGCTTTCAAATCCATAAAATTGATGTACTGAATTATTAGCAGGATATACCTCATTATCTCCAAAATCTAAATCGTCTTCGCACATTATATCAAACGCAACACCATCGCAATAAATTGGCGGTGTTATTTCGTTGTTATTAGAATCATAAACGCCTTGTGTTTTAACAATTTTACCAATGTAAACAACTGACTTTGTTCCGTTAATGTACTCCATGAAATTAACACCTTCACCGGTTATTTCTTGCCACACACCTTTATCAATTAAGGATTGTTTGCCTTGTGATTCTGTATCAAATACTGTTTTGTATATATTCATTATATTGTTGTTAAAGATGCCCTTTGTTGACTTGTTAACACTTCTTTGAATACTGCTACGCAATTTAATTTGCAAAACATTTTTTGGGTACTATCTCCTATATCAAAATTTAATTTCGTAAATGTACTTGAAGCAGCGACAGATCCACTTGTAGAAGAATCTACTGTTGAACCGTTTATTTCTAAATAAAAATTATTTACAGAAAATGTAAAACAAATTTTGTTAAACGAAGTAACATCAGTTACAGTATAGCTTAAAGATGCCGTTACAACACCTGCAACTTTATAAATAGCTATTATTTGATTATCTGTTGAATTAAATCCAATGTAAGCCACATTATTAATAGTACCGTCTGATAAACCAATGCTTCTTAAAGTTCCATCATTTGCTAAAGATGCTATATCTAAATATAATGAACCTTCTTCTGAATTAATTAAACTAGCGTTACCTGAATCAGTCACTACCTCACGAACTCTTGTAGAAATTATACCTGAAGTTGGTATATATGAAGTGGGATAACTGACTTCTTTTTCTAATTGTGCACCGTATATGTAAAGACCATTTACTCCGTTTCCTGTGTAGTTATTATTTCCGTTGTTATCGTGTAGATAAATGTCAAATTTTCCTGTTGCGTTTACTAAAGGAGTAAAGGAAACTGTACACCTGTACCATCCATTACTAAAAGAAGTAATTGTTGCCGATCCACCCGTAGGCTCTCTATCTATTGTTCCGTTTGATAAATCAAATTCTCCTGACCTATATTGGAAAGAAGGTAATCCAAAAGAAGTACCACCCGCAGCTAGTGCAAATTTAGACCTTCCGTTTTGTTTTATGAAAACCGATAAAGTGTAAGTTTGATTTGATTGGAACGCTATCTGATATCTAAAAATGTGCAAATTTGTTGCAGTATTTTCAATTATTTTAAAGGCATTATTAGTTCCATTAGGAGATAAAAAACCACTTGATACACTCGTGTTGTATTTCGTCCAACTTGTATTGCTAAACAATTCGGATTGAGTTATTAAATTTGTTGACTGCGGTTCTAATAGCCAATTACCACAGCCAGCTGTGTAGTCTATTCTTGGTAAATTGGTAGATACAATATCAACTAAACCTTGTGCGTTAACCTTTGTAGATGCTGAATTACGCGAGAATGTGAAATCTCCATCTCCGTTAATTGGCTTAATTGCTAAAATACTACCGTTATTATAATCGCTAGGCGTAAGTAATATTGATGCTTTGTCTAATAAATTTGCCATTCTATTCTATGTTTTCTAAAGCGGTTAATATTGCAGTTGTGCAAGTTAAATTTTCTGAATACGTTGCTCTTGATTGTATTGCAGTTAATAAAGATGGTATTAAACTTGGACTTTCTTTTGAATAAATTAAATTCGTACCTAGATATACTTTGTCATTTTCAATTCCATTAAAATAATTTTTTCCTAAAATCATACTATTACATATAAAGTTGTAGCTATTTTTGTACCTGCATCATATTCTGCTTGCGTTAAAGAAACAATATTTAAAACAACATCGCTTCCGGTTGGCTCTCCTGTTACAGAACTATTAACCGTATTAACATCCGCACCCACTTCAATACCTACTAATTTAGTAGCATCTGCACCTGGATAAGTGTTTTTAAGTGTATTAGCATAAACACTTGCGTTTGCAGAAACTAAAGCCTCTGTATAACCTACCTTAGATGTATTGGCTGAAACCGCTACTGCATCTGTATAAGATACTTTTGCATTATTGGAATTTATATTACTTGATTGCGTTGATGTTATACCTTCTTTTGCTGTGTTTAAATTTATAGCTGATTGCTTAGATATCAAATCTTCTGCTATCTCAACAAGATTACCTCCTACTCTATTTGCTGTATTTGCTCCTACTGCTGTTTCGTCTTTTATTATTATTGCGTTATTCTTTATACTCATTATATTTTTTATTTAAAAGTGTAATCAAAAGTTTCACCAAATGTATAGACTTCGGTAATTGGTGATATTGGCGTTATTTCGTTCGCAGTTTTAATTTCTTCTTTTACTGCTAATATTTCTACTACGTCATCTCTAAAACCAACGTTAAATGGTTGATTTTGTATAATGTATTTAAAACCTCTATATTTTATGTATTGGTTTATACTATTATATGTTAAATCTTTTCTTTTTCTTAGCCTTACTTTAATTGTATTCGTTGCGCTTGTAATACCTATGTCAGTACTTCGGTTTGTATTATTTAAAGTGATTATTTCAGCCCAAGATGAAGCAATAAAAGTTTCATCAACAGTATTACCGCCAAAACCATCAGATACATTTGATGTTTGCCATATTTCAATCCGCTTTGATAACTTTCTAGACCTCATTAAATAAAGAATCTTTTATAATTACTTAATACCATTTTAGACAATTCAGATAAATCAGATTTAATACTTTTTCCTGTTTCTGGTGAATAGTACATTAAATCAATCATTTCAAATGCCACCTCTATTAAATCACTTGGTACATCTAAAGGATCTACATATCCAACGTTTAACGTTACTTTTAAGTCAGTTGCTACAACTGTTGTGTAAGTTGTATAAATAGACTTTTCAACGCTTGTCGCAGTCGTTGGAGTGGTTAAACTATTAATAGGGAAATCATAAACATTAACAGCGCAATTTTCTACAACATAACTTTTAGCCCTTGCAAATAATATGTAATTTGTTGCACGTTCTATTTGAGAAAGTGATGCTTTAATCATTCGAGTGATTTGCGCATCGTCTTCTGTTAAAGTGTCGTCTATTCTAAGGTATGTTTTAGCCTCTGCAAGTGTTATAATATCTATGTATGCCATTACTTCTTTTTAATCGTTCTTTTACGCTCTTTTGTTACTTTCTTAATTTCTACTGCGTAACCCGTTGAAACAAGTCTATCGTTTATTTCTTTACCAAAATCAACTTCTTCACCAACTTTAAAAACCTTATCGTCTTTTCGTCTATGTACACTTTTCTTTAATTTTATCATTATAGATTAAATTTATATGTTAAATACTCTATTATCTCCTTATTCTGTACAACTGTTATTATTTGATTGCCTAAAAACAGATTTATTGTCTTTATTCCGTCATCTTCAATGTTTGGCATATAAAAGGCGCAAATCTTCATTTTATCAATGTGGATTTCTCGCCACAATCCCGCTTCTACATCTTCATCTTGTACTAAAAATAATAACTTCATAATGTTTTTTTTTCAAATATACAAAAAAAAAGCCTACTAAATTAATAGTAGGCTTTTTAATATTCAATTTATTGATTATGCAACAGTTGTAAAATCTCCAAATATCAACGCAGATGGCTGTTCAACAGCTAAAGCAACTTGTGCTTCGATCCTTGCAGTAATCTCATTCTTTACAAAGTTAGTTCCTTCGCTTTCAGAGAAATCTAAAGATAAACCTTCTGTAACTACTTTCTTAACTCTTGACCAATCTCCAACAAAATATTTGTTAGCAGCTAACCAAGTCGCTTTATAAATAGGGATTCCAGATATTCTTAAAACACCACCATCAAAAGTAACAACTCCCGGAAGACCGTAACCAGCACCTGTAGACTTTTCAGTTACCATAATAGACCAATAATCAGCAGGAGATATAACAACACCGTTCACAATGTGGTTAATTCCTTCTAATACTGCAATGTTATTAATTAATCTTTCAATACTATTTCCACTTGTAAGAGTTGAAGCAGTTGCAGCACCAGCTAATACAGTATTAAATGCAGCGTTTTCAGCGATTAAATAATCACGTCTTAATTCATTAGGTAAAGAACTTTCTAAGAATGGCAAGTTGTTAGCCATTTTCTTTGAGTATCTTGCATAACCTGCGATAAAGTCAGTATTTACATCAACCATTGTGTAATCATAGTCAATTTGCGTTTTAGACGCTCCTTCGGTTTGCGCTCCAATAGAACCTTCACCTTTTACTACTTTTACGAATGTATAAGTACCACCACTAATAGAAACACTACCAGCTAAATCAGAAACATTTAATGCTTGACCCGGTACAGAAACAACATCATAGTTGTAATCTCTTGGTTGGTCACCTGATAAAGATGCCCCTAAAGTCATATCTCCAACTGCTTTTACTTGTACTGCTTGTCCTTTTCTTACTGCTTTGATTGAATCAAAGTTCTCGTTAATTGCGCTTTTAATAGCGTCACCTTTTACCATTTCTTTTTGTGATTTTTCTTGAAGTTTCACGTCTAATTTATCAGCGTGGTTTTGCAATTCTTTTAATTGAACTTCAAATGATTCTTTTACTTCTTTAATTTGGTTATTGATAACCTCGTTGTTCTTTAATTCAAATGCTTCGATAGCACTCTTTACTTCTACTACAGACTTACCTTCTAATTTCAAGGTTAAGGCTTCTAATTGTTCTTTTAATTCCATCTATAAGGATTTTAAAAATTCGTTAAATACTTCTTTACTATTATCTACTATTATCGGCTCGTTAACTATTAGTTCTGTGATTAGATCGGCAGACTTAGTTTCAAGTGATTTTTTTCCTAATTCATAACTTTGAACTTGTAATTGTTTCAATGCTATTTCTAACAAACCAAACGTTTCATCTGTAAAAGTTCCGTTTCTAAACGCTTTTAAGATTAGTTTGTAATGGTCGTTTACTTCTTTTATTGTAAGTGATTTAAACCCCGTAAAAGGTGTGTTATTATTAGCACCTAATGTAACATTAGACCCTTCATATAACTTTAACTCTGTTAACAACGTTGTGTTTGGTTCGTTTCCTTTCTCTGTCTTCATAACTTGAAAACCAATTGAATGTTCTTTAACAATACCCGCTTCATATAACTTTAAAGCGTCTGAACTGTAAGACGTATCAATTAAAGGCTCTGATTCAAAGTATAAACCAAAGTTATCTTCTTTTAACATTGAAAACTTACCATGTGGTTGCTTCCAGTTGTGTTGGTTTAAGAAGAAGATATTATCTTTTCTTTCTGTTAGTGTCTTAGTAAATGCGCCTTTAGGAATGATATCATTATCAAAGTCTTTATTGCCAAATGCTGACAAGTAACCTGTAACAACTCTTTTCTTAGTATCTACATCTTTAACTAAACCACCAAATTCTTTTTGTAATATAGGTTTGCTCATAATTCTACAAATATAAATAATATTTATTATAATAGTGTTTTTAATAGTTTTTTTTTATAGTTGTTGTTTAATCTATTAATTATTTGTATTTTAGCACCTATGAAACAAAAAAGATTTAAGAAACTTCTACTGATAAACTTTTTATCTAAGAACCCGAATTTAGACCAATCAACTACTTACGTTCTACCTGTTAGGAATGAAGATTTAACCGATTTAGACAACATCTACACAACTTATTATGTAAGTTATACGGATAAATGGATAATTAAAGAGGAATAGTTTAAAAGCCTAATATAATTAAAAACTATATTAGGCTTTATTCATATTTCTTCAAATACTATATTATTATCTTGCTCTGGTAATGGTTTACTGTGGTCGTTTTCTCCTAATAGTATTTCATTAGGTATTTTATCAAATGCCATACAAGATAAATCTTTAAGTTGGTGAATGCATTTATTACAAATTGGAAAATTTCCTTTTGGCGGTGTTTTGTCAAAAAATTGTTTCATATTATATTTCTTTTAATTTAAGTATATATTCAGCATTATCCTCCCATTCATCGTCATACATTTTTTTAAAATCTTCAATATTAAAAGATGTTCCCTTTCTAAATAACACTTCATTTTCGTCTGGATTAATAGAAGATTCTTTTAATAATCTACCGTTTTTACCTTCAATTTCTATTTTTATCCTATATTTACCATCCATAAACCTTGATAAATCCTCTGTTGATGTTGACATAAAACCCCTTTCTGTAAAAGTTCCATTAGTTTTTATATTAGATATAAAAGACTTAAACCTATCTCTATTGTCAAATGAAATAAACCTATAAGTTAATGTTTCAAATTTAGGTGATTTTTCTAATGTTTTATCAATGGTATTTAAAAGGTTTATAAATGATTTATCGTTACCTAATTCAGAAAACCCTTTTCGACCCCTTAAAAAACCATTTAATTCAATATATGTTGAATTTGTGTATTCAGTTAAAGAATTATACTCCTTTTTAGTAATTGTTTTTAAAAATTCTTTTTCATTAATTATTGCTTGTTTTAATGTTTTTGCAACCCTGACTGTATTTATACTAGAGTTAATATCTCTTACAGGTACTTTATCCGCAATCCTCACTATATTACCGTCTGCATCACGTCTAACAACTTGTGCAACCGAACATCTACAATTAATAACATTGCCACCGCTACCTTTTGGATCTCCGGGGAACATTAACTTCTCGCCACTTACATTAAATGCTTTATCTAAAGGCACCCTTTTTTGATTCATCTCTAAGTGGTTAAACTTGCCTTGTCTTGTTCTTTCATCTAAGGCAGAAATCCAGACTTTATCCATAAGAACACCACTAACAGAAGATGATACAGTAGCAGCGTAGTTTGATGCCGCTGTAGTTTCGGTGCGTGCTATCCTTAACGCTTGCCATCTGTAAAAGTTTCTACTCTTAATAAGTTTAGTCATATCAGTAGAAATCATTGAAATGGTTTTACCATCTGCTATTCCTTTACTCATTATTTGAGTCAAGAACTTAATATAAGACTGTCTTACTGTTGTAATTCGGCTTCCTTCATTAGTTACTAAGAAGTTTGTTAAAGTTCTTTGAAACTCATTTAAAAAGCCATCTATATTAAAATTCTTTTCGTTAATCTGTTTGTTTATTTGTACACCAACACGTTTACCATGCTTAGTCCCTACTTCAGAATATACTTTAACATAGGATTCAAATATCTTTTCCTTAGATACGTGAGTCTGTAAGTAAGATTTATAAGTTCCTACTGTCATTCTGTCGAATGGTATGTCTTTGGCAATCTCTTTAAACGTACGCTGAAAGATTATTCTTGCACTACGCTCATAGCCATTGTGCCATCTTAACCATTGTTTTCTGTACTGTCTAATCATAAAGAAGAACCGTCAACTGTTGGAAAATCGTCTAATGCTTGTTCTAAGGTTAATATATCAGCGTTTACAGTAATTTCATCCATTG
>Ga0209712_10001870_pt1 | contig 17675 bp, 15 predicted proteins | sample ArcOceMetagenome_FD_187443 | JGI IMG/M metagenome (GOLD analysis project Ga0209712, IMG submission 187443) | Marine eukaryotic phytoplankton communities from Arctic Ocean - Arctic Ocean - Greenland ARC118M Metagenome (SPAdes) (version 2) | ecosystem: Environmental > Aquatic > Marine > Oceanic...
TCAATAGATGTCAAAAGTATGAGATTTCAAGGACGCGGTGGGCAGAAATTTATTGTTCAAAAAAATGGAAAATGGGGAATCATAGGAAATTCAAATTCATTTAGAAAAGTAGGTGCTCCAAATAAAATTAAAGTCCCATTCGAGTACAATTCTATCCGAAGAAATGTCAACAACAGCTATTTCATAGTTTCAAAAAATAAAAAATTTGGAATTATAAATGCAGAAGATTTTAAGCTAATCGTCAAACCTCTTTATCCTCAAATAAAAGATACGTTTAGAAGGATAAATAAATTTGCCGTATTTTCGATCATCATGGAAAATGATGTAGAGGTTTACGTAGGAGAAAATGGAGTAGAGTTTTTTAGCAAATGATTTGAATTAAATTAGAGCATGCTTATAATTATAAACATGCTCTAACTTAATTCTTGATTTTATAATCTAAACCCAAAAACAAATGAATAGAGAAAATCCAAACCAATCCGATCATTTCCGCTGCCAAATCCAAAAGATGGAATTTCAAGTTCATAAACTCTCCTACCAACATTCCTTCCAAGTCCAATATTGAAATCAAGAAAATATTTATTTTTTTGAACAAACTTTTTTCCTAAAATAAAACCAACTCCAACTCCAGAGTCTCTTGAATATTCATATGTTGTACTCGTAGGAGTTAAAACACCTGTCGAGGGAAAGCTGGAAAAAAAAAAATTGGTCGTTTCCTCTGTGATCAAGGTCGTATGTGGCCTCACATACATTCCCGCATAAAAACGATCTAAACCATATTTTGGTGAAAAATAATATCGAGTACTTAGCATGATGGCGGTGCCTGACAGATGAGTTTGACCAAGGTTAACTCCAGGATTAGAAACAACTCCTAACTCTATTCCAATGTCATCATAAAGCCCATATTCTCCTCCTACAAAAATACCAAATGGTATCGAAGCGAAGAGGCCACCTTTTAATTCTATTTGAGAAAAGCTAAAATTTTGAATAGAAAGAATAACAAGAACTAGTAGAATTATTTTTTTCATAACATGCTTTATTTTTTTCTAAAGCTAAATTATAATTTTTATTGTTAGAAAAATAATAGTAAGGTGTTAAGATTTTGGTAAATATGCGATCGCCTTTATTTCAATCAATAAATTAGGATGCGGTAATTGATGTACCGCAACTGTAGTTCTCGTCGGACCAGTATGATCGAAAAATGTTCCGTACACTTCATTGTATCCTTTGAAATCTTTCATATCAACCAGGAAAGTATTGATGTCAATTACATTTTTCAAATCGGCATCAAGACTTTGCAACAATGTATTTACATTTTCAATTACAGCTTTAGTTTGTGCACGAATATCGAGTTCCCATTCGCCATTTTCACTTTGAATAGCACCAATATGTGTATTGTCAGGTCGTCGGCTACTGGTGCCCGAAACGTAAATGAAGTCCCCTACTCTTTTTACGTGTGGATAATTTCCAAGCGGTTGGGCTTTTCCTGAAAGAACTTTACTTTCCATTTTTTGTAATTTTTAGTTTTGTAAACCTTTGAGTTGTTCGTGAATTTCTCCTAGTGATAATTTTTCCAAATCTCCATTGGTACAAATTTCCAATAACAGATTATCTTGTGCTCTTCCCAATTTCATCGCATGAGCATAAGGTAAGTCTGGTTTGAAAGTCACCAGGGAATATTTAGAATAATAATCTGGAAATTGTTGCTCTAGTTGCATTTCCAATTTTCGCTTTTTCATAAAATCTTCATCGTCCACTCGGTCTTGCATTTCTATGAAATTATCAATCGCTAGGTCCGCAATCGCATTAGCATTTTCGACTCGGGCTTCTTGAAATTCGTACAGGACTTTTTCCCAATCTCCTTCATACTGATCTAGGATTTCATCAAATACAGTCACGTCCTCAAAGGAAGCATTCATCCCTTGACCATAAAATGGAACAATCGCATGCGAAGCATCTCCCATCACCAACGCCTTTCCAAATGCCTGCCATGGATAACATTTGATGGTACCCAAGGTGCCAACTGGGTTTTCAAAAAACTCTTCCAAATAGTGTGGAATGTATGGCAATAAATCTGGAAAATATTTTTCAAAGAATGCTTTTACTTTTTCCTTGGTATCTAAATTATTGAAACCAATTTCTCCTTCATATGGATGGAACATCGTCAGCGTAAAACTCCCATCTAAATTGGGCAAAGCAATGATCATAAATTGTCCTCTTGGGAAAATATGAAGCGCATTTTTTTCAATTTTCCAGTCTCCATTTTCACCTGGATGAATGCTTAATTCCTTGTAGCCATGTCGTAGAAAATCTTGAGAATAATTAAAAAGTAACTTGGTCGTATTCGCCATCATACTTCTTCGAACGATAGAACCTGCACCATCCGTACCGATCACAACTGCCCCTTTTTCTTCCCAAGTTTTTCCAGTTTCTTTATCTTCAAAAGTGGCGCTAGCTTCCTCTAAATTGATTTTAGAAGAATTACTTTCGAAGTGCAATTTAATGTTTGGCAACTTTTCCGCTTCATCCAACAAAGCAATATTTAACCCGCTTCTCGAAACGGAATTAATGTAATCTTCCTCTCTCCCACTATATCTCGAAAGAAAAGGTTCGCCTCCCAAAGGGTGAATCATTCGACCATGCATCGGAATACATTCTTCCAATATAGCCGGTTTGATTCCAACTCTTGCGAGTGCTTTTAATCCTCGACTCGACAAGGCTAAATTGATGGATCGTCCTGCATCAACATCTTCTCTTCGCATGTCAGAACGCTTCTCATGGAGGCTGACTTGGTAACCACGTTGTGCTAATCTCACGGCTAATAATGTTCCGCAAAGTCCTGCTCCAATGATGATTACTTTTTCGTTTTTATTCATGTTATTATTTTTTTAGATCGCTGTGCTATCAGAGGTCAGATCGTGCGCTGCGCTTACTGGCAGATCGCTGCGCAGGGATCTATTTTAATTCACTTTTTAAAATTTCCACGAACCGAAACACATCCTCGTAGGAATTATACAATGCTATTGGCGCTACTCGAATCACATCAGGTTCTCGCCAATCTGCAACCACTCCTTTTTTAGTTATTTTATCAAAAATCCCTTTGTCGGCACTCTTCACTTGAATGGATAATTGACTTCCTCTTTCAAGTGGACTTCGAGGAGTGATTATTTTGATTCGATTGTCTTTTAGTTCATCCACTAAATATTCCAAATAACCCGTCAATTGAATTGCCTTCTTTCTCAAATTAGAAATTCCGGCTTCCTCAAATATTTTTAGCGAAGCCAAAATTGCGGCCATCGACAAAATCGGAGGATTACTTAATTGCCAACTTTCCACTCCTGGAATCGGATCAAATCCATCCCGCATGCCAAATCGAGTTTCTTTATTATGTCCCCACCATCCTGCGAACCTTGGCAACGATTTATCATTTGCATGTCGCTCATGAACAAAACATCCACCTAAACTTCCAGGGCCAGAATTGATATATTTATAGCTACACCAAACGGCAAAATCAGCTCCCGAATCGTGTAAATTTAATTCTACATTCCCTGCTCCATGTGCGCAATCAAATCCAACTTTGCACCCTTTCGCATGACCTAGTTCCGTAATTTTTTTCATGTCAAAAAACTGCCCGGTGTAGTAATTGGTATTTCCAATCATGATCAAAGCAATATCGTCACCTTGCTCTTCTATAACTTTTTCGATGTCTTCCTTTCGTATTAATTCTTCGCCATCCCGAGCTTTTAATTCAATCAAACATTCCTTTGGGTCAAGACCATGGAATTTGATTTGAGACTCCACCGCATATTTATCAGAAGGAAATGCATCGAACTCGATCAGTATCTTATTTTTTGTTTTGGTTGGACGGTAAAATGACACCATCATCAAATGTAAATTGACCGAAAGTGTATTCATCACGACGACTTCGATTGGTTTTGCACCTACCACTTTTGCCATCGCATTGGTCAAAAATTCATGGTAAGGCATCCAAGGATTCTTAGCATGGAGGTGTCCTTCGACTCCATAATTTTCCCAATCTTTTAATTCTTGTTCGATAGCTTCGCGAGTAGATTTTGGCTGAAGCCCCAAAGAATTTCCACAGAGGTAAACGTATGGTTCTCCATTCTTTTGTATCGGCAAATGGAATTCATTTCGATACTTACCCATTGGATCATTTTGGTCCATTTCTTGGGCAAATTCTTTTGTGTTTTTAAAAGTTGTAATTGTATTGTTATCCATTTATTTTATTTTCAATCTTTCTTTAAAAGAATCATCATGATCAGAACCTAACCATTTCAAAACATTGTCTTCCCACATCTCGCCATGTTCTTTTTCCGTAATAACTTTTTCCTCAACGGCAAGATCCAAAAGCTTTCCAGGATAGGATGATTGAGGTAAGCTTTCCATTTCACCAAGTGGGTAAGATCATCTAACCCCACCAAAATTTGATTAGTTCCACCCATTCTTTTCACCATCAACTCCAAGGAAAAAGTATCATGAACCAAAGTGTCAAAGAAAATATTGGGATGTCCAATCGCCTTTCGAGGATGAGTCATTCCTTTGAATAAATCGGGTCTTCCGTCAAAACCTTGAATCCTTCGACCCAAGTTCATTTGAGTCAATTGTCCACCATGTGCGAAACAAACTCGAATGTCTGGATATTTTTCTTGGTAGCCTTGCAAAGTGAAAAAATGATAAGCGTCCGCACATTGTGCTAACATCCAAACTAAGTGAAACCGCCAAGCAGTATTTTCTAATTTGATAAATTTCTCTCCATCGTAAGGATGAATCTCTACCGCCAATTTATATTTATTCGCCAGCTCTAAAATCGGTTCAATATCTTGATCAAAAATAGACCGCCACGTTCCAATCGAATCCATAAAATGAGTAGGCAAACATAAAACCTTCAATCCTAGTTTTTCGACACATCTTTCCATTTCCCAAAGTGCTCCTTTAATAAAACCGGAATGCACCACAAAGCCACATGTGAATTTATCAGGATGCGCTTTTTGGACTTGAGCATTAAAATCATTTTGAAATCGTAGCACTTGTTTCATTTCTTCCAAGCGTAAGCCATTCCCATATAGTTGAGACAAGTTTAAGACAACCGCATGGTCGATTTTGTTTTTCTCCATCCAATCTAATTTTTCATTAAGAAAAAAACTAGAGTCGGTGATGGGTCTTTTCCAACCTTTTTGGAGCATATATTTCCGATCATCATCTATCCAGAAAATTTCCTTTTCCTTCATGAATTTAGGAATGTCTTCTGGGTAGGGAAGCAAGTGGGAATGTCCGTTTATTCTCATTTTAGTATAGTTTTATTTTTAAATCGCTGCGCTGACAGAGGCCAGGCCGTGCGCTGCAATTTCTGTCCTCTGTCAGTACAGCGGTCTAAATATTACATTGAATCTTTTAAGTAATCATCTGCTTTTTGAAAATTAAAATGATAACCTAAATTCTTAATTATTTTATTAGGCAAAACAGGTAGTTCAGATCGAGGAATTAACAAGGTAGAAATATTATGCAGGTCTTTAAATATGTGATGTTTCTCCGCAGTTTCTCTTAAGTATAAATGTCCTGAAGAACCTCCTGTTCCGATTTTATTACCTAACATTCGCATCACCATTTGAGCATGTCGATATCGCCACGTAGTCAAAGCGTCGTCAATTTCAATAATGCAAGTTAATAACTGAAATGGCAATTGCAAAATCGGTTCGTCGCGATATAAATTAATAAAAAGTGCTGCAATCGTCGCGTCATAACTCATTCTTATTTTCCCTTCCCTTTGCATTTGGTGGTGATGATCTTTGTCCAAAACGGTTTGGAAAAAAGTGTCTGTTCCACCTAACATTTTGAGGCGCATTTCTTTTTCATGTTCCGTCAAATAATCTGATGCTAGAATAGCTTCTTTCTCTTTGTCCAACATTCGTTCCACCGCTTCTTTGTAGGATTCTAAAAAATCAAAATCACCTAATTCAATAAAAGGTGTTCGCTCTAACCAAGTTTCGATAGCTTCGAAAAGTGTACCTCCTTCGGTCATCGCATGTAATTTTTGCTGATTCTCTTCGGTGAAAACAGCAGAATATGGACAACCATTATAAGTGATTCTAGTATCTTCTTTTAAGCCCAGTAGATTTTCAATTGCTCTAAATTGATAACTCTGAAAACCAGATGCTGGAAATAAATGATGCCTGAAATCTAAAAAATCCAAAGGTGTCATGGTTTCCATTATTGATAATTGAGCGATCAATAATTTTTCAATTTCAACGACACGTTTTAATCGACCGATGGCAGTACCAATATTTCGTTCATCCACCCGATCCGTATTAAATAAACCAATCACGGATTGCAATTCATGAATGACTTGCTTAAACCATAATTCATAAGCTTGGTGGACAATGATGAACAACATTTCCTCATGAGCTGCATTTCCGTCTACTTGCTCACTTCTCAAATTTTGAGCATTCAAAATTTTCTCCAGACCTAAATAATCTTTATAATGTACAGTACTATATTTTTGCGCTTCTTCCTTCATTATTTATTTATTTTTTTATTTTAAAATATGATTTTTTAAAAGTAAAAAACATTTTTAAACTCGCTCAAATCTAAACATTTTAATTTCTATAAGTTGATAAAACCATCAATTTACCGCTTCCAAATTATTTCAGGAATCACTTCATCTTTTCCAATAATATTAGCTAATTGAAGATGATAAATAATACTTTTAACCATCTTGTCGCTGACCCAACCATGAATCGCCCACTCCGTGGTATGATACCACCTTTCGACATCTTCCATTTTTAAACCGTAACGTTCACTCACTATTGAAATGGCATTTTCATCTTGCATAAATTTATCGCAACGATCATGAATAGTTCGTAACAATCTAATTACATTTTCGGGTTGCGTTTCCAAAAGCTTATCTGTAGCTGCTACCACAAAGCAGGACCAAGGAGTTACGTACTCTCCTATTCTTCTTAAAATACCTGCATCAACATAAGGTTTGGTCGTATATTTTTCCCAATAAAAAACATCAGTTTCCAAATCTGTTAAAGACTTAATGGCTCCATCAATATTTTTAATTACAGAAAATTGACCTTCCTCAAGCGTATGCGATTTACTATCAGCATCCACAATCGCCATCATGTGAGATCCTGACCCAAAACGACTAATCCCATATCTCTTATTAAAAATATCATGATGGGATTTAAGATCGTTTTTCACCCCAGTATGAATCCCCCAAGTCAGCGGAGTTGTCACGTAGTTACTAATAATTTTGCTAGGATTCCCATTGATGATATCGGCAATTATCCCTTCAGTCAACAAGATACAAACGTCCACTTCATCATTGCGAAGCGCCTTGGTCATTTGTCCTGTTCCTCCTTGAAAAGTAGTCCACTCAATTTCAATTCCACGGGTTTCAAATTCTTTTAATTCATGTGCTAAATGAATCGGTAAATTAAAATGTTCTGGAACTCCTCCAATTCTGATTTTCGAGTAACTCATATTGATTTTTTTCAATTAAAAATAGTTAGAAATTGAGAACACGAAGGTAATAATTTTCTCTTTTTGATTTTAAAAACTACAAATTTAAATAGGCTATTTTCCTTTAATTCATTCATTATTAATTACTTAGCAATTTTTTAAAAAAATTTTAAAAACTATTGATCTTTCCTTTTTAATCTGTCAACCATTACTTTTTAGATTTATTATAAATAAATAAACATATCGAAATTTATTGTTATCGAAAAAATATGTTATTTTATCATTAAATTTGAATATTTAAAAAGATATAAACAAACAAAAGAATGGGATTAAATAAACCTATAATTTCGACCAATTTTATACAAAACATTGAAGAAGCAATCAAAGAATATGGAACCATGGCTTGCCCAAATCCGAGATGTTACGATAAGTTGGTTTCCAAAAAAAAATGGGATCGAGAAAAGGGAAAAGTAATAGAATATCAATGTCAAAATTCAAATTGTGCTTACCATATTAAGAGATTAATCCCGATCGAGGATAGCTCAAATTTAGTTTCAACTACAGTCAATAAAATAACTTACAGCAATATATTTGCGCTTATTGGGATTTTCCTATTTGCCATTCTTACTTACACTTCCTATCAATTATATTCCGTTAATCAATACCTTGAAAAAGGAGTAGCCGAAAATAGAGCACAAAGAGTTTCTACCGGACAATCAATCTATTCTTCCAAGCTTAATGCATCAAAAATCAATCGAAAACCTTTACTTAAATCAAAAGGAGTTGCTGCCAATAATCCTATTGAAGCATCGGAGAAATTAAATATAAATGAGTTTGCTGAACAAACTCGAACGTGGGTAACATCTGGAAATTTCACCCAAGGAAAATTGAATATCAAAAAAATATTAGAAAACAAAAAATATCAATCTGCTTTACTTTTACCTGAAAATGATTTGACCAGGTATCAAATGATTGAGTTGGTTGGTGATTCTTATGAAAAAAATGGAACTCAATTGTCCTACAACTTATTACAGCAAATTTCTGATTTTGAGATGCTGGAAAATTTTATGGAAATTTATGATTTGGAAAAAAACTATTCGAATATTTATTTGGGTAGAGCTTATTTGCATTTGCCGAATAAATTAGAAAAAAAGGTAAGTCTGAATGAAAGGAAAAAAATGCAAATGACTGCTTTAATGTATTATTTACAAGCAGCTAAAAGCAATAATTTCGTAGGTCAAAAATCACCTTCTATCAAAGCAATAAATGAATTATCGAAGGCTTATTTGATTTTTAAATATAATCCTAAAAAGCCCAAGAAATTCAAATCTATCGAAACACTCATCAAAAGGAATGATACCACCGAAATTCAAAATCGAATTGATTATGTCAATCAAATTATTGATCGCATTTCATGATTTAGGTGGTTTACTGTAAAAAAATTGCGGGAAAGTTTTTGAGGATAAGGAGCGTTTCTTAAAGTTTAAGGTTTAATAAACTTTTCTTTCTCGCACTCTCCATCTCTCTAATTTATTCAACGATGAAAGCCATCTAGTGCAAAAAAAAAATTCATTTTTTTTTAAAACTCACCACCTTTATTCCCTAATCCCTACCTAGTAAATTACTCAATATTCGCATCTTAGTTGACTGATTCTTATTTCAAATTAAATGCTGCAAACTGATTGACAAAGTACAGAGCCAAAGAAGCTCTACTAGTTCCCATTCCATTTACGATTCCCACACAGGCATGCTCAGTAAGCAAACCAAGAAATAGTCGTCGTCCAAAAGTCCTGTTCCTCCTCGAATTGTAGGTGATATTTTACTCTTTTATTTTCAAAAAATATTACTTTAGAACAAGTAAAATGACTCTAATTCATTCATTATCAACTACTTAGCATAGTTTAAATGAAGTTTTCAACATTATTGTTTTTTCTTCTTACAAATAGATTTTTTTTTAGTTTTAATGTAAAAATAAATATATCAAAATTTATGGTTCTGAAATAAATGTATTAAGTTTGAGTTTTTGAAAAACCAAATAAAATTAAATAAAATTAAATAAAATTAAATAAAATTAAAATGAAATGAAATATGGAATCAGATAAATCTATACCTTCCAATAATTCTTTGCAAAATATTGAAAAAGCAATCAAAGAATATGGTACCATAGCTTGTCCAAGTCCGAGGTGTAACGATAAGTTGATTTCCCAAGAAAAATGGGAACAAGAACACGGAAAAGTAATCGTATATCAATGTCAGAATTCAACTTGTTCCCATCACATTCCTAGACAAATTTTCATTGAGAATGAGTCAAATCATATTATAATCACCCACGATAAAACTGCACCCGATAAAGCTACCTCTAATAAATTATCTAACAACAATATATTTACATTTCTAGGGATTTGCCTTTTTGCCATTCTTTTCTACACCTCATATCACTTCTTTTATGACAACCAAAAGCCTGATAAAGGCTTAACCGGAAAAGGAGCTTCCTCAGGGCAACAAAACTATTCGCCTAAACATGATGACCACAAAATCAATCGAAAACCGCTACTTAAATCAAAAGTAATTATTGCTAATAATCCGCTTGAAGAGTCAGAGAAATTAAATATAAATGAATTTGTAGAACAAAGTCGGACATGGGTCGAAGCTGGAAATTTTGAAAAAGGAAAATTGAAGATCAAAAAATTGTTAGAAAATGAAAGATATCAATCTGCTTTACTTTTGCCTGAAAATAATTTGACTCGATATCAATTGATTGAGTTAGTTGGTTATTCTTATGAAAAAAATAAAAACCGATTTACCTACAAATTATTACACCAAATATCTGATTTTGAAATCTTGAAAAAATTCATAGAGATATATGATGTGGAGAAGAAATATACTGATGTCTATCTGGGAAGAGCTTATTTCTACTTGCCGAATAAATTAAAAAATAAAGTAAGTTGGAATGAAAGAAAAAAAATGCAAATGACTTCTTTAATGCATTATTTGCAAGCAGCTAAAAATAATAATTTTGCAGGTCAAAAATTACGTTCCATCAAAAAAATTAATGAATTGTCGCTGGCTTATTCTATTTTTAAATACAACACTATAAAACCCGATAATTTCAAAACAATCGAAAAACTTATCGAAAGTAAGGATACGCTTGAAATTCAGAATCGAATTGATTATATCAATCAAATTATTGAAAAGCTTTCATAATTTGCTCGGCATATTTTGAGAAACTTGCGGGAGCGTTTTTGAGGACTAGAGAGTTCCTTAAAGTTTAAAGTTTAAAGAACTCTTCTTTTTTGCACTCACCAGCACTCCAGTTTCTTCAACCATATAAAGTCATCTAGATGAAAAAATCTTTACAAACTGTTTTTTGTACTCACCATTTTACGTCCTAAACCCTACTTGGCAAATCGCTCAATACTCGCATCTTGATTAATTGATTTTTCTTCCAAAAGAAATGCTACAAACTGATTGACAAAATACGGAGCCAACGAAGCTCCCTTGGTTCCCATTCCATTTACGATTCCCAAACAGGCATGCTCAGGATGCAAGCCAAGTAATGGTCGTCGGTCAGTAGAGGATGGACGAATGGCTGCTAGGTGATCTACGATTTCGTAAGGAACCGTCAAAATTTTATCTAATTTTTTGATTAAAGATTGCTTCTCTTTTTCAGTAGGCAGTTCATCAAGTTTATCCCATTCGTAAGTAGAACCTATCCAATAAATATCATTTTGCAATGGAACAATGAATAATTTATGCTTTAATATTTTATCAAAATTAGCGTTTGGAATTTTGACAAAAAGTACTTCCCCTTTGGCTACTTCAAAGGGTAAATTTCCAAACCATGGATTACTCCTTCCTTGGTGTCCTTCACAAAAAATAATCTTTTCCGCTGCTACATTTTTATAAAAAACCTTTTCATTTTCAAACTTAACTTGCTTATAATCAAATAGTTCTACATTCATTAATTTTTTATTGGAAAAATACTCTTTTGATTTTTCCAATAAAAGAGGCATGTCTATTTGTGCTGAATATTGAACTTCTCCTAAAGCCTCCCCTTCTGTAATTTTATTTTTGAACAAACCATAATCGTTGGATTCTAGCACATACTTTTCCACTAAAGCATCGCCCGTTTTTTCCAACCATAGGTTTTCCTCTTTGATTGAAAAGAGGACTCTGAGTACATTCTTGGGATGGTAAAATTTTTGCTCCAACAATTTTTCTAGACGCTCATAAAAAGTTTTAGCAACGGGAATCAATTCATCAATCAACCAACCTTTGACGATTCTCCTTCCCGTCACAGGATTGATAATACCTGCAGCTACTTTAGAGGAACATCCGAAATAATTATTGTCAAAAACTTGGACAGTTTTGCCTTTTTCCAAAAGTGCATGAGCTAATAAAGTGCCGGTGATTCCTTGTCCGACGATGATGTAATCTGTTTTTATATTTTCGATGATAGTTGTTTTTTAAAAAAATAAAATAACATTTCAAATTCAAATATTTTCCAAAAACTCCCGATCTGCCTTCTTTAATTTCTTCACCACCAGATCATAGGAATGGTCAATTAATTCGCAAAGGAAACTCATTTCTAAACCATTTTCAAAATAAACTGTGTTCCAATGTTTTTTACTCATGTGCCAACCTGGAATAATGTCTTCATATTCTTCTCGAAGTTCGATTGAATATTCGGGATCGCATTTTAAATTCACTCTAAATTCTTCGGCATTCAATCCCGTCAAAGCGAACATTTTTCCCATCACTTTAAAAACTAAGGTAGTTTCATCAAATGGGAAATCTTCCGTCACCGCTTTTTTTGACAAACAATAATTTCTAAATTCTTCAATATTCATTTTAATGTAATTTTGAAACTAAATACGCAGTAAATGTAAAAACTAATGAACAAAAAACATCTTATGCTATTATAATGTGGTTAATCATTTTTACAGAAAATACTACAATGAAAGGTAAGCTTCAAAAAAAGATACATGATCCGAATGAATATCATTCTCTCAGATTTCATCCGTATAATATTGCATTAACGTTAGGCTTGTTTAGTATAACTATGCTGTTCTTTGCATTTTCGGCGGCGTACGTTTATACGCGAGTCCAATTTCCAGAAATTGCGCCGATCAGTTTATCTCCGGTTTTTTTCTTCAATACCATGGTTTTATTGGCGAGTAGTTGGGCCATTAATTGGGCGAACAGAGCTTATCTAGAAGATAATACGACTGATTATCAGCATGCTCTAAAAGTAACGATTGTCTTGACCATTATTTTTATGGTTGGCCAATTTATCGGTTGGAATGATTTGAGCAGTCAGTTGGATTCCCAATTTTTAGCCTCTAATTTATCATCCTATTTATATTTAATTTCAGCATTGCACTTTGCTCACCTTTTGGCTGGTTTGCCATTTCTCTTACTTTTTTATTATGTAGCTGAAAAACGAATGAAAGAACCGGTAAGTGTTTTGGTTTATTTTTCTGATCCAGAAAAGCAATTGAAACTGAATTTACTTACTACTTATTGGCACTACCTAGATGTGCTATGGATTTATTTGATTTTGTTTTTCTTGGTGAATAGTTTTATTTCTTTTTGATTTTGAGGGGCTACTTACAAGGTGACTCCAAGTCACCTTGTAAGTAAAATACCACCACCCAACCTTTCCATTCGTTCACCTTTTCCAATTAGTTTGACTATTTTTGAATCCATTAATTTATTCAAAAATAATATAGCTATGCGTTTTTCTTTATTACTGCTTTCTATCCTAATTTTTCCAACCATTGTTTTCTCTCAAAAAGATCCCATTCGCTTTGGCAAAGTTTCAAAAGCTGAAAAAATAATTACGTCAACAGAACTTGATACCGATGCTAATGCCGTGATTCTTTGTGATTTTGGGGTGATCGACTTTATGGGAAATGCTGTAGAAATTACTCGCCATACTCGAATTAAAATTTTAAATAAAAAAGGAGTTGACGAAGCCAATATTGTTTTACCTTATTTTTCTAAAGATAATAACGAGCGAATTTTCAAGGTAAAAGCTCAGACTATCAATATTTCCGATGATGGAGAATTAAAGAAAATAAGAATAAAAAAAGGTGATATCTATACCGTTGATGCCACCGAAAATTGGAAAGAAAAAAGGTTTACTTTTCCAAATGTCAAAGTTGGTTCTATCATTGAATATCAATATTCTAAAAAGTCAGAGAGTGTCGTTTCTTTGGAGGAATGGACTTTCCAAAAGAGTCTGCCGACGCTCAAAAGTCAGCTAAATGTTTCGGTGGGAAGCAACCTAGATTATAAGATAGTTTACAATGGAAACCGACTCATCAAAAAGTATGGAAATAAAGATGCCAACTCGTGGTCTCTTGAAAATTTACCTCCGCTCAAGAAAGAACCTTTCTGCCCAAACCCTGAAGATTATGTAGAATCTATCCGATTTCAATTAGCTGGCTATAAACGATATTCTTCTGGTGGTTCAGAGTATGTGCAGTTGATGACATCTTGGGAAAAATTAGCCAAAGATATTCTTGAACATCAAAATTATAAAAACATCCTAAACCGAAAAAGATTAGCTAATAAAATGTTGCTTCAAATCATCGATGAGAATGATGAACCATTAGAAAAGGTAAAAAAGATTTATTCTTTTGTACAAGATGAAATGGATTGGAATGGAAAATACCGCTTGTTTCCAAAAGAGAAATTCTCCACTATTATAGAACAAAAAAGAGGAAACAGCGCTGAAATTAATCTTTGCTTAGTTCGACTTTTACAAAGTGCTGGATTGGACGCTAACCCGTTGATAGTCAGCACGAAAGGAAATGGGATGATCACTAAAAATTATCCGCTTTATAGTCAGTTTAATCATGTTATAGCTTATGTGAAAATTGGGGAAAAAGATATTTTGATGGATGCGATCAGTAAGTTTAGACCTTATAATTTGTTGGGAAAAAATGATTTAAAGCCAGAGGGTTTTTTATTAGATAAATCTGAATCTCGCTGGATCGAAATAAAGTTTCCGCTAAAAACTAGAGCAGTCATCATCAACAATTTAAAGTTTGAAAATGACCAAATGAAGTATAAAACGGTCTTTGCTTTCTTCGAACATGAAGCGGTGGATTATCGCAGAAAGTTCCATGAGGAAAAAGGTAAAAAGAGTTTTATAACCACATATTTACAAAAACCAATTGATGAGGACGAAATGACTTTAGATAGCTTTACAGTAAAAAATTCTCATGATTTGGGAAAGCCATTTTCAGTTACTTGCTACTTCAGTAAAACCATGGAAGATGGTCTGGAAGCAGATATTATTTATTTGAACCCATTCATTAAAAAGCATTTGGAAAAAAACCCTTTTATCAATCCGATTCGATATTTACCCGTTGATTTCATCTTACCTTCTTCGGAAAAATATATTTATAATCTAACGATTCCAGCAGGATATGAATTGGCAGAAATTCCAAAAAATATCAAGTTTTCAACTGCTAGTAAAAAGATTTCTTACACGTATGTGTTTGCTCAATTAAGTGGAAGAAATATCCAACTTTCTAGTAATTATAAAATTTCCCAACCGCTAATTTATCCTGATGAGTATGGGGATTTGCGAGAGCTGTTTAATAAAATGATGGGGTTGCAGGCGACGCAGTTGGTGTTGAAAAGGAAATAGTTTTAGGATTATTTTATTTCCATAATTCGGATGAACATGTGGTCTTCCTACTACACTCGAGTATATTTCAGATTTACAAATGGCAATTTTGAATCCGTAACAATTACCTGCTTGAATTGGAGTAACTAATTTTTGGGAAATGGGTTCATTAGAATTATTTCCTCTCACCATGAACCCAACATAAGAATCCCCCTCAAAAGGCTTTTTAGTTACTCCACATCCAATCCCACGTTCTATTTTTTTAAAAAATAACAATACATTTACATTTCTCAAATATAGAGACATCCAATATTGAGATAGAAAAAAAAATTCTATATATATCGTTTATGAAAATAAATGAAAGAACGTTTTTTTTACAAACTGAACATTGTTCCCAATCTAACAAAACGTCTTTTAACACTTTTAAAATGAATCTAATTAATGTACATTGCGATCCGTTAAAAGGAGAAAATTATGGAAGAGAATAAAATGTTAAATTACATTAAAGAGGTATTAGAAAATATGCCAACAGGCTGGTTGAATTTAACCACTCATCGACTAGATATTTATGACGAGAAATTGGCTAAAGTTCAATTCTTAGAACAGTTTGAAAACTTATTTAATGACAACAATTCGGAATCATCCGCACTAAGTGAGATACCTACTGCTTACGACTATATTCGATTAGGCCATCCATTATCTTGTATCCTAGAATGGGTAATTGCCAACTTAAATAATCTAGATCCAAATCAGGTAATCAGTTTTTCATCACAGACGATTCCTATTCTAGCCATTCTAAGACAAAATTTATTAGATAACAAAAACACCCAAATCATTTATACTGATGAATTACCGCAGTCTTTTGAGGTTGAAATATTGCGGCGTATTTATGGTTATCAATTTGAATTAAAGAAGGTTGACAATGTAGCAGAGGTTTCCGTGTTTGACGGCAGTACCATTTTTATTTCACAACAAGATGAAATGTCTAATTTTAAGCTCACCCCAAATATTGACTTTTCCATCAATCTTCCTGCTCACCTTGGAAGTGTTTTATTAATAAATGGGGAACAAAACAAAAGTTACATTTCAAACGTTCAGCATGTCCGAAGAAGAGAGACCATTGCCATGACGCCAGTCAATTCTCTTGCTGCCTTGAAGTTTATAACAGGGCAATCTTCCTCTGATACTAAGAAACATAATGTCGAGACTAATAAAACAATAGTCTTAAATTCCATTGCAGAAGTTACTGGTACAACTACAAAGGCACTAGTTGGTTCTAGTGGGCTATCTATTCAATATGCGATTATAATGGGTCTTATTCACGATGCACTAGAAGAGCATCAAGGAAAAGCGATCAAAATTATTGTTCCTACAAATTGTTATGGTGGAACAAATGACCAAGCCAGACGAGTTGCCGCTTGCATTGATAATGTTGAAGTAGTGGATTTAGCAGTTGATGGTGATCATGATATGGTTCAAAGTATTGATGCCGTTTTAGCTACCATAGCGCACGAAGATGCTGTCCCTTACATCATCGCTGAAATTCCAACCAACCCTAGAGTTGAAGTTCCAGATCTGATCAAATTAAAAAATGTTTTAAGTGCAGCCCGTAAAACGGCAACTGGTGAAGTGGCTGTCGATCCAGTTTTTATTTTAGATCAAACGTTTTGTCCTAATGTTCTCTTTTTGGGGGAAGGGGAAATACTCTCAACCATTAGAACCATATCATATGCTAGTGGATCGAAATTTCCAAGTGGTGGACGATGTACTGCTGGCTACTGTGTCGGAAATAAAAAAACGGAAGCTTTGATGGAAAAGATAGCATTACATCTCTGCCTTTGCGATAACGAAGCTACTAATCTTCAATATGAAATATTAGCCAAACAATTACCTTCCATGAATCAGAGAATTCAGGATGCTTATACGAACACCCGTGAATTTGTAAACTTCATCAACGCTACTTTACCAGCCGCGAAGATTAATTTTGTTTCAGAAGAATTGGCAAAACAAGGGTTTACCCCTTCTGTGTTTTCATTAGATCTTCCCACCAAAGGAGATACCAATGAAGAAAGAGAAACTTACAAAAGAGCCTTAAATCATAAATTGATCAATTTGATGATTACAGAAATCCCTAATGAAAGTAAATACTGTGTGAGCTATGGGCAGCTAAAAGGATGTTACTGGACAATACCTGCAACCTCTACTCAAGGGACGACTAAGGAAGGCGACAAAGATTATATTGCTAGGGTGGCACTTTCTCCTAATCTGGATTTGGAGCTTCATAAGAAAGTCTTTTTGGATTTTGTTGAGAAAATATAATTTGGGGAAAAGGAAAATATCGAATATCGAATATCGAATTGAGAATTTTTGACAAAACTTCGCATAGAGGATACAAATAATATCGTCAAACTGCTCAAATCGTTATTCGATATTCGATATTCAAAAAAAACTACCCCATGTCTAAAAAAAGGCTCCCTGTTCCCAATCATACCGATCAGAAAAAATTACAAGACCAGATTCAAATACTCCAACACGAGCTAGCAGAAAT
>Ga0209712_10001877_pt1 | contig 17651 bp, 17 predicted proteins | sample ArcOceMetagenome_FD_187443 | JGI IMG/M metagenome (GOLD analysis project Ga0209712, IMG submission 187443) | Marine eukaryotic phytoplankton communities from Arctic Ocean - Arctic Ocean - Greenland ARC118M Metagenome (SPAdes) (version 2) | ecosystem: Environmental > Aquatic > Marine > Oceanic...
TCTGGAATCATATTAAGCGCACTTCCTGCACTTACTACCGCCATATGAAGATGGTTGTATGGAAAGTCTGGAAAGACTTTTTGTATTTCTTGATCAAGACTTGACTGAAACTCAAAGTTTATTTGATTGATTAAACTTATTATATCACCAAGCTGTTCTATTGAATTTAAACCTAAATCAGGTCTTGAGCTATGGCCTGCCACTCCTTTAACAACAATATCAAAGTGAACTATTCCTTTATGAGTATTGATAATATTAAATTCCGTTGGTTCCCCTATAATGGCAGTCTTTGGAATTGGAACAGTGTCAATTAAAGAGTCTAGATTTTTTACTATTCTCTTTGCACCTAAGCATCCTATCTCTTCATCAGCAGTGAAAATGCACACGATAGGCCTCTTGAGTTTTGTTAGATCAAAGTCACGAAAGACTGCAAGGCACTGAGCTATGAATAACTTCATATCACAAGTACCTCTTCCATAAAGTTTATCACTATCAATTTGAAGTTTTAGAGCGTCTTTAGTCCAGCCCTTTTGAGTTTCCCAAGGAACGGTGTCCATGTGACCTGAAAGTATTATTCCGTCTTCAACCTTTGGTCCAGTACTCGCAACTATTTGTTGTTTTAATTTTCCATTATCATCAAAGTTTTCAATGTTAACATTAAATCCCATATCTTGGAGTTCATTAGCAACGTAGCTAGAACACTCACTATTTGATTTGAAACTAACGGTATCAAATCCTATTAACTTTTCAGAAACATCATAAAGATATGTATTTTTTATATTCATATATTATATGTTAAGATAATTAGCATAATGAAGCAATACTATAGAGCTAGGCATATTTTATTAGAAGACAAAGAAGATGCATTTGAGATGATTAGTCTTTTAAACTCAGGTAGTCTGTTTGAAGACTTGGCAAAAGAGTACTCCGAGTGTCATTCAAGTGAAAGGGGTGGTGACTTAGGTAAATTTTCTTCAGGTACTATGCTTGCTGAATTTGAAAGAGCTTTATATCAGATGAAAATAAATGATATTTCTAAACCAGTTAAAACTAAATTTGGTTTTCATGTTATTGAGCGATTAGAGTAATATTAATCTTTTTAATTCAGCTAGAAATTCATTATCAATTCTATGACCACTGTTTTCGAGAGATCTAAAATCACCCTCATTTCCTCTGTTTTTTAAATCTTCCCATTCTGCCAGTGCATTTTTCTTTTCTACTATAACGTCTAAATTTCCGTGAATCTGATGATAAGTTGTATTTGTATTGATTTTAAATTTTTTATTCCTAAAAACACACGCCAGACCTATGATAGTTTTGATATTACTATTAAACTCAGCAATTTTGGGGGATAGGTATCCTCCTTGAGAATAACCAATTATTGTTACAGGTAAGTTTTCAGTATTGTAATAATTTAATATGTGATTAACATATTCTGCTGCAGGTTCAAAGTTTATATAATAAGTTTCAGAGCTTGCATCAAAAAAATACCATGAGTACTTTGGTATGTGCGTCTCTTTCTTTTCTACTGGAATTAAAAAGGGGCCATTTGGTGCAATGATCAAATCATCTTCATTTAAAATAGGTAATAATTTGTTATAAATATAATCACCATCAAGAAGATATCCATGTAAAAGTACAAAACATCTTTTAGGATTATTACCTTTATTTACTAAAACATCATGATCATAAGTTAGGCTTAAACTAATTGTTTCTTTCATTTTTTTCCGTAAAATCTACTGCTATTACGTTTTCATTATCATCTTTATCAAAATTTTTATTAACTTCAGTATATTCAGTTTCAAAGTCAGTTGGATTAGAACTTGATTTCGAAGAAAAACCTCCACCAAAACCATTTTGACCAAAACTAGAAAAGTGTACATTTCCATTTTTGATACTTTTATCAATAGCTGATTTAGCCCATATGACTATAAGGTGCCTAGTACCTGGGATTACCATACATAGGCCCAGTATATCTGTTAGAAATCCTGGAGTTAGAAGTAATAGACCACCTCCGAATACTAATAGGCCATGAATTATTTGATTCGCAGGTATCTGGCCTGCTCCTATATCTTTTTGTATTTGATTTAATATTGCTATTCCTTGAGACTTTGCAAGGCCCGCTCCAACGATACCAGTTATAACAACGATAAGAATTGTATTAACGCCACCAAGAGCTCCACCAATATTTATGAGGAGATAAATCTCTATTGCAGGGATTATTGTAAAAAGTAGTACGAGTATTCCAAACATTTTTATTCCTAGTTTTTATTCTTTATAGCAGTGTCTTATTAATATTATTATCTAGTGTGTAAGAAATACAAGTATATTTCCTATATTGAAATTATAAAGATACTTAAAGCGTATGAATGAGAAAATCGAACCAAATTCTTTGCCAATAACTTCTTGGCTTCCTATTACTATGAAAGATGCTATAAAGCGCGGATGGGAGGAGCTGGATATTGTCCTGATTACAGGTGATGCCTATGTTGATCATCCAGCTTTTGGAGCAGCAGTCATTGGTAGGATTATTGAGTCTTATGGTCTTAAGATTGCGATTATTCCTCAACCAAATTGGCAAGATGATCTTCGAGACTTTAAAAAATTTGGTAAACCAAGGTTATTTTTTGGAGTAACTGCCGGTAATATGGACTCAATGGTAAATAAGTATACCGCTGGGAAAAGGGTTCGATCTGAAGATGCGTATACTCCTGGTGGGGATACAAATTTCAGACCAGATAATGCATCATTTGAATATACAAAAATATTAAAAAAATTATACCCTGATGTTCCAGTTGTTTTAGGTGGTGTAGAAGGTTCTTTAAGACGAGTCACTCATTTTGATTACTGGGCAGATAAGCTTATGCCAAATTGTTTAACTCAAAGTGGTGCCGATCTCCTTGTATATGGAATGGGTGAACAACCTCTTCGTGATGTATTAACTCTACTTAAAAAAGGTGTTCCTTTTGACTCATTGAAGACAGTTGCTCAAACAGCTTTCTTACAAGATAAAAAACTAGGATTACCAGACAATAAAAATTGGAAATCTCATGAGTTAAACTCTCATGAAGACTGTCTCGCTAGTAAGAAAAAATTTGCAATGAACTTTAGATATGTTGAGACGGAATCTAATAAGCAAAATGCCAGACGTTTATATCAAAATGTAGGAGACAAAACATTAGTTATTAATCCTCCATTTAAAGTCATGAGTGAAAAAGAAGTCGATGCCTCTTTTGATCTTCCTTATACAAGACTTCCACATCCTAAATATAAAAAACGTGGTCAAATTTCAGCTTTTGAGATGATTAAGTTCTCAGTAAATATGCATAGAGGATGTTTTGGTGGTTGTAGTTTTTGTACTATCTCAGCTCATCAAGGAAAATTAGTAGCAAGTAGATCTAAAGAGTCTATAATGAAAGAAGTTGATCAGATTACAAAGGCCCATGATTTTAAAGGATACTTAAGTGATCTAGGTGGACCAAGTGCAAACATGTACCAGATGAAAGGTATTGATAAAGAGATGTGTGATACGTGTTCACTGCCTTCTTGTGTCTTTCCAACAATTTGTACAAATTTAAATACTGATCCAAGTAGAATGTTAGAAATCTACAGAGAAGTGAATGCTAAACCAGAAGTTAAAAAAGCTTTTGTTCAAAGTGGTTTAAGATATGACTTAATGCTTGATAAAAACTCTACTCACAAAAAAGCTGATGAAGACTATGTTGAACAACTTGTAACTCATCATGTCTCTGGTCGTCTAAAAGTAGCACCAGAACATACTGAAGAAAGAGTTTTAAAAATGATGAGAAAACCTTCATTTAATATCTTTTCAGAGTTTAAAGAAAGATTTGATGAAATAAGTAAAAAAAGAAATTTAAAACAAGAAATTATCCCATACTTTATTTCTAGTCATCCAGCTTGTGAGCCTGAGGATATGGCAGAGCTAGCAGCTAAAACAAAAGCTCTAGGATATAAGCTTGAACAGATTCAAGATTTCACACCCACACCTATGACTCTTGCTACCGTTATATATTATTCAGGAGTTCATCCATACACAATGAAGCCTGTTAGAACTGCAATGACAAAAGACGAGAAGACTAAACAGAGAAAATTCTTCTTTTGGTATAAAGAAGAAAATAAAAACTTTATTAGAAATCATTTAAGTAAGATAAAAAGATTTGATTTAACTTCAGAGCTTTTCGGTAAATAATGAAAGTTGTTCTTGTTGGCGGTGGTCCAGCAAATCTTTTTTTAGCAACAAAACTTTTAGAAAGTAATCATACTGTTGAACTTTATGAAAAAACTACTGGAGTAGGTAAAAAGTTTCTTGTCGCTGGTAAAAGTGGTTTAAATATAACTCACTCAGAAAGTATTGAGCTTATGAGTGAAAAGTATTTCGATAAAAAAAATCTTTTTTTATCCTTATTTAAAGACTTCTCAAATTTAGACTTAATTTCTTGGCTTGAATCTATTGGTGTAAAGACTTTTAGAGGATCTAGTAAAAGAGTTTTTCCAGAAACTATTAAGGCTTCTGAAATTTTAATTCTCTGGCTAGAGAATTTAAAATCTCATTCTAACTTCAAACTCTTAACAAAGCATGAACTAACAAACATAGAAATTAATCATATTGAATTTAATAACTCTGTAGAAGTGAAGTTTGATAAAGTCGTTTATGCACTTGGTGGATCAAGCTGGGCCAGAACTGGAAGCGATGGTTCGTGGACAAAATTATTTGAGAAATTTGATATTAAAACAATTCTCTTTAAACCTATGAACTGTGGCTTTAATATTGATTGGAGTGAGAACTTCAAAATTACATTTGATAGGTCTTTTTTGAAAAATATAAATCTATCTATGGATTATGAATCAATACGCGGAGAGCTGATGATTACTCCTTATGGTATAGAAGGAACTCCAATCTATTCTTTGAGTCGTGAGATTAGATCAAAGTTAGAAATGAATGAAAATGTATATGTTTATATCGATTTAAAACCAGATCTTAATCAAGATGAAATTAATTTGAAATTTAAGAATAAAAAATCTAAAGAAAGTATGTCTAATTTTTTAAGAAAATCTTTATCACTTGATAAATTATCTATTGCTCTACTTAAAGAATTTACTACTAAAGATAAATATTCAAATTCAATTGTTCAGCTTATTAAAAAATGTCCTATTAGAATTAATTCTACTCGTGATATTGAACAGGCCATCTCAACTAGTGGTGGAATTTGCATGGATGAAATTGATGATAATTTTATGCTGAAAAAGCTTCACAATCACTACGCTATCGGTGAGATGCTAGACTGGGATACAATTACTGGTGGCTATTTACTTCAGGCCTGTTTCAGCATGGCCTATAGGGTATCAAAACTTTGATTAAGTAATTACAGTTACTTGAGTCTGATTTACTTGAGTACCTGAACTTTCTATATGTTCCAAAAACTAAATTTGCTTTTGAAACAGTTACTGGATGCGACGTATTGCATAAAATCTATACCTCAGCTATAACAGTTTCATTAGGGGAATTCTTTAGGGGTAAAGAATAAACGAGTAAGCTCATAAGAGAATGATCATAAAGAATTTTAAGATCATTTTGAGCAAGCAAAGTAAAAAAATAGGCCAGTCGTAAGACTGGCCTTTTTTATTTTAAGCTAAATTTAAAAGTATTTTAGTTACCTGGTTTGAACCAACATAATGATCTAAGACCTGATTTATCACCATCTTTTCTGTTACAAGTTCCTTTGTTTGGATCTTTAGCAGAAACTTCATCATTCATATCTTTGTCACATAAAGCTGCAGCAAAATATGTATCTAGACGACATTGAGCATCAGGGTGTCTGTCATTTGTTTTCTTAACCACTGAAGGATCTTTCTTAGTAAAATCCGTTGCTCCGTTTCCTCTTAGGCTAGAAAGAAGATCAGCAGTTGATTTAGCTGCCATTGCACTTCTTTGACAAAGAGCTGAGTCAGATTCAATTGTAAAAGCGTTATCACACGCAGTAATTACTGTAGGATCAATTGTATTGTTAGCGATAAATGCTACGTTGTCTTGATTTCCATAAACTAATCTAAAACACTTAAGGTTAGCGAAGTAATCAGATTGACCTTCGTTTGATGCCCATTTGTTCATCCAACCAGAGATTTTTGGAGCTCCACCTAAGTGATGTCCTAATTCGTGACACATAACAATTGCAAAACCATCTCTAGTGATAAGGTTATGTCTAGCAAGTCCACCGTACATATTTAAAATAACTTTTTTACCACTTCTTTGAGCTGATGCATTTACTGTACCGTCATCCCATTTTCTGTTTATAACCATTTTATCACCATTTGCTTTGATGATTGGCTCATATATAGCTTGTACTTCGTCTAGTACTGCGTTGAACTGTGCTTCGTCGATACCATTGATACTTTTTACAGAAGAAGAGATATACATATCATTTTCTGGTGCAAATCCTGATTTTCCATCAATATCGCATGCGAATGCAGATACAGAAGACACAAGTGCTAATCCTAAAATCCATTTTGTCATTTAACAATCCTTTGTTATATTTGATTAGTAATTCATTTTTAAAGATAGCAAATCGTATCAAGTTTTTTTTATCTTACAAATAGATGTAAGAAACTATTTGAATTTAATATCCATTTAAGTTAATAGGTGACTATGAAAAATATAAATGTTGTAGATTTTAAAGAATTAATGCAAAGCAAACAAGATTATATGCTTCTTGACGTTCGTAGTCATGGAGAATTTGAGCTCGCTAATATTGGTGGAACCCTTATTCCGCTAGATACTTTAGAAGGTCAAATAGATATTATTTCAAAAGATGTGCCTATATATTGCTTATGCCACCACGGTGTTAGGAGTGCACATGCTGCAAATTTCCTGATTCACTCTGGCTTCACAAACGTATATAATATTGATGGTGGAATTGATGCTTGGAGTATACAAGTAGATTCAAATATCCCAAGATACTAATATTAATAGATAAGGAAATATTATGGCCCGTTGTAAATATTGTGGAAAAGATATTATTTGGTTACAAGAGGGAAAGAAGAAAGTTCCTGTTGAGAATGATGGTATTAAGCATGAGTGTGAGGAATTTAAAAATTCTACGAATTCACTTAAGTCTATTGAGTTAAACCATATCGATCCTGAAATCTTAAAACAATATCAAGCTAATATGGACAGCCCCAAAGGTAAGAAGAAAAAGAAAAAGTAACCTTTATTTTTTACTCAATAATTCATAACTATCAATTTCAAGATCTCCATCTTTATCCACAGAGTTAATATCAACAAACTGACTAAGAGTTATATTAGGAGAGATAAATTTCTTCAATGAAGACTTCAATGAAGACTTTGATGAATCAGCTACAGATGCATTTGATTCAGATATATGAATTATTAGTAATCCTAGTATTAAAAATTGAATAACCTTTACCACTGCTTTCTCGCTTTGTTGATTTAGAATCTCTTCCTGGAGACACTTTCTATCTTTAATAAAGCAAGCAACGTGCCAATAATATCAGTTAAATAAGCGTTGTTTTGGTGCAAAAGGCACCCATTTAGTTAAATCAGGTCAATTAGTCCCTGAATTATTTACTTAAGTTTGTCTTTTCGATACCAAATTGTGAGAAGTGCTGGGAGAAACAGTAAGTCTGTTAGTAGCGCAAAGGTTAATACAATGGCACATAAAATTCCAAAGTAATGATTTGGAAGAAAGTCTGCCATTACAAATGAGCCAAAGCCCACAACAAGTAGACCGGTTGTTAAAATTAGGGCCTTACCTGTTGAGAGGAATGTCTCATTCAATGCTTTAAATGAATCTCCGTATTTTTTCTGATTTAAAACAAAGTGAGTAACAAAATGAATTGTATCATCCACAGCAATTCCTAGGCATATTGCAGAAACGATACTCGTCCCTATATCAATATAGATGTTATTAAGTGCCATGTATGCAGCACCGAATGCTAGTGGAATAATATTTGGTAGCATAGCTAAAAATGCTAAGAATGGATTTCTGAACACTATTAGAATTATTAGGCTTACAAGGATAATTGCCATTGTCATTGATTTAAAGAATGAGTCTACTACCATATTATTAACTGATGCATAAATTGGAAAGAAACCACCAGTTAATGTTTTTAATCCATAGGTCTTAGCAATTTTATGGATGAGCTCATCTTTATCCATTGATTGTCTCGAGTTCTCAAGGGACCATTTTATTTTTAATCTAATATATCTGTTATCTAAGCTTACTAAGTCTTCAATACCCTGATTTGGAGGAAGTCCCATAGTATATAAGAGAAGTGATTCAGCTATTTCTTCTCTAGAGCGTGGAATGCTAAACTTTTCTTCTTTCCCACTGTTAAGCTGCTTATTTACTTTTTTAACAATATCTATGATTGAATTTATTTGAATTATATCTTCTTGAGTATTAAGTTCTTTTATAAAAGAATCTACAATCTTTAAAAATTTGGGATCTTTTATTCCATCTGCTTCTCCAGAGTCAACTTCTAGCTCTATTCCTCTAATTCCTTTGAAGTATTCTTTTGTTAAATTATAATCTTGTTTAATTTGAGTTTCTTCAGCAAAATATTTAAGGGGATCTGAGTTTACTTGATTATCCATTGCTGTAATAAATGACCAAACAGATAAAGCTGTAAAAGCTATAACAATTGGGAATTTGAATCTCCAAATAATAGAAGAAAACTTTGAATCCTCTGCTGTCTTTGAGGGTTTTTCATTCCACATTTTCTTAACCATCTTTTCTGGAAATAAAAGGAAAAGGGGAGGAAGAAATAAAAATGTAAAAAGCCAAGCAAACACTGTTCCGATTCCTGATAAAATTCCAAGATCATGTATTGGAATTAGGTCGGTGAATGATATTGTGAAAAAACTTACTGAAGTTGTTAATGTTGTAAGTATTGTTGCTAGAAAATTCTTATTAAGTGAATACTCAAGAGCGTCCTTTAGCTTCTTACCGTTATAGTACTGATAGTAAAAAGTACTCATAATATGAACAGTATCAGCTAAGCATATAGCTAAAAGAATCCCTGGTGCTGCTGCTAGAATGCTATTAAAGACAAAACCAAAGTGTCCCATAACACCAAAAGTACTAATGATAGTAATTAAGCTTATAATCAACGGAGTAATAACACCTGCCACAGATCTAAAATAGAGAACTAAGATGATTAAAATAAAACCAAACATGAATGGAATTGTTTTCTCATTATCAGTTTTCGTTATTTCACGAAAGGCATAGGTTACAACGACATTTCCCATTAAGACAAATCTTCTATCTTCTCTTTCGTATTTCTTTAGTATCTCTTTTAATTTAACCATTACTTCTGTGTAGTTTGGACTTTCACCAAAAAGAGGTTTTACTTGTGCATTTAAAAAAGTGAACTTTAAATTCTCTGAAATTAAAAAATTCTTGATATCATCGTTCGCAGTAATGTTTTTCTTAACCTGTTCCGGGTCAATTGGCTCATCAACTAAGGGAACAATGTTTATATCATTACCATCGGCCTGAATATGATTGAAATTTGATATGGTATCAACTCTTATTATATCTGGTAGAAGCCATAGTTCTTCAGTTAATTCAGCTATTAACTTTAAGTTTTCTTGTGTAAAAAGACCTTCTTCATTTTTAGAATAAAAGCCAACAGCTATAAACTGATCGCCACCAAACCTTTTCTCAAAATTATCCAAATTTTGCATTGCAGGGTACTCATCATCAAACCAGATTTTGGCAGAGAAGTTGGATTTAATATATGTGGCACCAATACCAAAGCTTAAAAAGATAATAACTCCCATTAGGAGAGTTACTTTGGGTTTATTAATTATAAATTGAATAAAGTTTCTTTGTATTTTTTCAAACATATATGTCACCATTAGTTATTAATTTTAAAAGGTTATACATTATGGATATTGATAAAAGAATACTAAATGATACAGAATATTTGGCAGATTTTGATTTGTGCCAATTACGTCTTTATAAGGATGGAGATTTAGACTGGTTTGTCCTTATTCCTATGATCGATAATGTGATTGATTGGATGGATTTAGATATATCCAAGCAAATTCAGCTAACTAAAGAGATAGATCAGGTTTGTCATCTGCTTAAGAGGTACTGTGTTTTTGATAAAATCAATGTCGCAAGCTTAGGTAATATGGTTCCTCAGATGCATATTCATATTGTTGCTAGGCGTAAGGATGATAGAGCCTGGCCAAAAGCTATATGGGGAACGCAATCAAAGAAGTCTTATCAGTCATATATGCTTGATGAATGGGCTAAGCGATTCTGATGAAAGAGCAAATTATTAATGAGCTATTAAAAATAGTGTCCTTAGATCTCAAAGCTGCAACTGAGGCTGCACTTAGCACTAAGTCTCTTGCGAAATCTGATGAGTTTAAAGCTGAGAGTAAGTGGGATACAAGAGGTATTGAAGCAGGATATCTTGCAAGTGCACAGGAAAGAAGACAAAAAGAAATTGAATTAGAAATTATTTCTCTAAAAAATCTGACTTTAAACCTTAAGGTTCGCGACAGTGTTGGTATTGGGTCATTAGTTACAACAGAAAAAATTGTATACTTTATAACTCCCTTAACAGGCGGAATAAAATTAACAATTAATAATACTCAAATACAAGTCGTCTCTTCCTCTTCTCCAATAGCAAAAAATCTAATTGATGATGAAGTCGATATTATTGATTTTTGTTAGTGTTCTTTTGAAATATTAGAAGAATTAATCTAGTATTAGTTATGAAAAATTCTATCTCTATATTTGTTAATGGCGTGCATTATAATGTTTCTGGTGAAGATGCATTTATGCCTCTTGCTGATTTCTTACGTTATAAAATACACAAACGCGGAACAAAGATTGTTTGTGCTGAAGGTGATTGTGGAGCTTGTACTATTCTTAGTGCTAAGCTTGATACTGATAGGCCAATATATAAATCAATAAATTCTTGTATCGGTTTTGTTTTCCAATACGCCGGGCATTCGATTGTTACTGTTGAAGGGTTGGAAAGTGAAGAAGGTTTAAGTCCAGTTCAAGATTCCATGGCAAAGAATCACGGAGCACAGTGCGGATATTGTACCCCTGGTATTGTGACTTCTATGACTGCTCTTATGGAAGATTCAATTACTCAAAAATTTGAAGTTACTGAGAAAAAAGTTAAAAATTATCTAACAGGGAATTTATGTCGTTGTACGGGTTATGATCCAATCATTAAAGCCGGTGTTCAAGCTGATAGATCTAAGTATAAATTACTTAATGAAAGATACCCTTTAGATATTCAAAGTATAGATTCATTAAAAATCAACTTTCAAGATAAAGAACTCTTTTTACCTAAGACTTTAAAAGAGGCCCTAGCCTATAAAAATGAAAACCCTGATTGTAAAATATTATCAGGTGCCACAGACTTAGGAGTTCTTTCAAATAAACGAAGGATGAAACTAATAAAGATTCTTTGTTTAAATCAAGTAGAAGATCTTTTTAAAATTTCTAAAGAAAGCGATTGTATTCAAATTGGAAGTTCTGTCTCATTAGATTCAGTTGAAGCTTCTTTAAAAAACGATTTTAATGAATTTTCTAATCTTATTCATCTTTTTGCCTCTCCCCAGATTAAGAATGCTGGAACACTTGTTGGTAATCTCGCAAATGGAAGTCCTATTGGGGATACGATACCTTTTATGCTTGTTGCAGACGCTGTGCTTAATCTAAGTTCAGTTGATGGTAGTCGCTCAATTAATTTAAATGACTTTTATCTCGGTTACAAAACTCTTGATTTAAAAGAAAATGAAATTATAACATCTGTTAGCATTCCAAAAACAAAAGACTATTTCAAAATGTATAAAGTTTCATTAAGAAAAGATTTAGATATTTCAGCTGTCACTTTTGCTGGACGTATAAGTATAGATAATAAAAAAATATCAAAAATTAAAATAGCTCTTGGTGGCGTTGGTCCTACAGTTCTAAGAATGGATACTGTTGAACAAGAGTTAACTGGGAAAGAATTTAAGATCTCTCATTTTAAAAAATCGGCACTTGAAATTAAAAGCCTTTTAAATCCTTACTCTGATGTAAGAGGTAGTAGTGAATTCAGAAAACAGCTTTGCCATAATCTACTATTAAAGTTCTATAAAGATAGCGAGGCATCACTATGAGTGTTGGAAAGAATGAAAGACACGATTCAAGTTCAGCTCACGTAACTGGTAGAAGTACTTTTATAGACGATAGAGAAGACACCGTTACCGAGGTTTATGTTGGGCTAGCTTATGCTCCTATTGCTCGTGGAACTATTGATAAAATTGACTACTCTGGGGCACTCCTTCATCCAGATTGTTTAGGGATCTATGTTGCATCAGACATTAAGGCCAAGTCTTGGGGGGCAATTGTTCATGACCAGCAGTTTTTAGCATCAACCCAAGTCAATCATATGAGTGAACCTGTTTGTATTATCGCAAGTTCAACTAGAGAAAGTATTCCAGATATTCAGGAATTAATTAAAATCCATACAACTGAAAAACAAGGTGTTTTTTCTATTGATGAAGCAAAAGCTATAAACGATACATTGTATAAAGCAACTCCCTTTAAAAGAGGAGATGTAGAAACGGTATTAAAAGAATCAGATCATAACTTAACTGGAGCTTTCATTTGTGGAGGTCAAGAACACTTTTATCTTGAATCTCAAGCTGCAGTTGTCTATCCAAAAGAGAAAGGTCATGTTGAAGTTCACTCATCTTCTCAGCATCCCTCTGAAACTCAAAGAGTTGTTGCTGAAGCCCTTGGTCTGCCTTTTCATAAAGTTGTTTGTATTGTTAAAAGAATGGGGGGAGGTTTTGGAGGTAAAGAATCTCAAGCTGCTCCAATAGCGGCTTATGCTGGAATTGTGGCCCAGGATCTTGGAAGGCCCGCTCGTATTATCTTAACTAAAGATGATGATATGAAAATAACTGGTAAAAGACACCCATTTCAAAATGAATATACTGTTGGTTTTAATAGCGATGGTAAAATTACCGCTTTAAAAGTCCATATCCAAAGCGACGGTGGTGCATACTCTGATTTATCGAGCTCAATCTTAGAGAGAGCTATGTTTCATATTGATGGAGCTTATTATTTAGAAAATGTAGATATTAGTGGAACTTGTTACAGAACAAATAATCACTCTAATACAGCTTATAGGGGATTTGGTGGTCCTCAGGGTAATATGACAATAGAATCTATTATAGAAGATATTGCTGTTCAGCTTGGAAAATCATCTTTTGAAATTAGAAAAATTAATCGTTATGAAGCAGATAATATTGTTACACCATATGGTCAAACAGTAGAAAATAATATGCTTCCTATGCTTTTTGATAATCTGTATAAAAAATCAGACTACGAAAATAGATTAAAAGAAATTATTGAATTTAATAAAGAAGATAATGGTGTTATTCGGGGTATCTCAATGACGGCGACTAAATTTGGTATCGCTTTTACCGCAAAATTCTTAAACCAAGGTAATGCCCTTGTTAACCTTCATCTTGATGGGACAATTCAGGCGTCTACTGGAGCGACTGAAATGGGTCAAGGAGTTAACACGAAGATAGCTCAGATATGTGCTCATGCTTTTGGTATTTCTATTGATGATGTTGAAGTTATGTCTACTTCTACAGAAAAAAATCATAATACATCTCCAACTGCTGCTTCAAGTGGATCAGATATTAATGGATCTGCAGCATTAAGTGCCTGTAATAAAATTAAGAAAAAACTCAGAGGTTTAGCAAAATTAAAGTTTGATGAGTTTAACTTTGATGACTCACTCCTTGAAGATTTTGTTCTCCCTAAAGTTGAAGCTAATGAAATTGTTTTTAAAGCAGGGAAAGTTATAGAAGTCGCAACTAAAAAAGAGATGCTCTTTAAAGATCTTATTACACTTGCCTATTTTAACCGTATAAGTCTTGGTGGTTACGCTCATTATAAAACACCGGGGCTTGGTTTTCATAAAGGACGAGGCGTAGGGAAACCCTTTAATTACTTTACCCAAGGAACTGTTGTTTCTGAAGTTAGTGTTGATGAGTTTACTGGAGAGGTTAAGGTTCTAGATTCAAATATTTTAATGGATCTTGGTCGTCCGTTAAATCCAGGAATTGATAAAGGGCAAGTTACAGGAGCTTTTGTTCAGGCCATGGGATGGGTAACAACAGAGAGTCTTTATTATGATGATAAAAGAAATCTAATTAGTCATAGTCCGACTACTTATAAAATTCCAAATATTCAAGATACTCCAAGAAAATTTGAAGTAGAACTTATAGAAAATAATGATAATGATTGTAATGTTCATAAATCTAAGGCCGTGGGAGAACCCCCCTTTGTTTTAGGCATTTCTGTATGGACTGCTATTAAACATGCTCTAAGTTTTAGAGGAAATGGTATCGTAAATCTAAAATCTCCCGCAACAAATGAAGAAATACTAATGGAATTAACTAGAAGAGTTCAAGGTTAATAAGATGGAAATGAATTTTGATAAATTCTGTGAAACATATTCTGAATTACGTTTAAACAAAACTGACTTTTGTGTTGTTACTATGGTTGATGGGAAAGGGAGTACTCCTCAAGATACTGGATCAAGAATGATTATATCATTAGAGGATCTTCTTTTTGGAACTATTGGGGGGGGGAAAATTGAGGCCCAATGCATAAAGACTGCACGTGAACTATTAAATTCAAATACTGAAGATAAAAAATTTTTCAAATGGAATTTACAACGTGATATAGGTATGACTTGTGGCGGAGAAGTTTCAATGTTTTTTGAAGTGCATAGATCTATTCAGAAATGGAATATCGTCATCTTTGGAGCAGGTCATGTGTCTCAGGAATTAACTCGTACCTTAGCAAGAATAGAGTGTGGCCTGACTGTAGTAGATCACAGGCAAGAGTGGCTTAATAAACTCGAAGACAATATTAATACCGTTCAATTAAAATCACCCAAAGAATATGTTTCAAAACTAAACGAATCAGATTTTGTAATACTTATGACTATGGGACACTCAACAGATCTTCCTATTCTAGCTGAAATATTAAAAACAAAATCACTGCCATATTTAGGAGTTATAGGTTCTAAAGCGAAACGAAATGTTATTGAAAAAGAGCTCGCTGAACTTGGTATTGATTCAAAGGAATTTATTTGTCCTATTGGCGAAGACATAGGATCTAATTCACCGAGTGAGATTGCTATAAGTATTACCGCCCAGCTCTTAAAGTTCAGAGATACTAAATAAGATAAGCAAAATTTACTTGAACAACGGTATGAATTCAGATATTTAATCTAAATGACTGATGATGTAGAATTCGATTTTTCAACTGAAATTCAAAAAGGTAGATGGGAGCTTTTAGAGCCTCACCAAAAAAGAGGTGCCATCTTTTTAGTAAAGGCGCCACTTGACCTTCAAACAGTTGGCCATGCTCTTGCTCGCGATAAGGTTAATATTATCAAAATATGGCTCGATAATGGAGATTTCAGGAAGTTAGAAGACGAAGAAACAACTCAATTTGAAGGTGAACCACTTGTAGATATGTGTGACTTTCTTATAATCCAACCATACGTTCTTATTAAATATCTTAAGTAATGATTCATAGTGTTATTATTACAAAGATGGTTTAAGGAAATCTCTTTTTCATGTAGATAACTCCTCATGTTTGCTTCTTATAGTTACGCAATATTGGCTTCTCTATTTTGGGGAGCAGGCTTTATCGGAAGCCGTTTTGGATTAGAGTCTCTGAGCCCTATGTGGGTCACGTTTTTTCGTTTTCTAATCGCATTCATTTGTTTATTACCACTTTTCAAAGGTTCTAAAAGGTCAGACTTTAATCTTGAGACTATTAAAGGGTCAATCATTTGTGGGTTAATGCTTACATTTATGATTTTCTTTCAAGTAAAGGGTCTTCAGTTTACTACTGTTGCAAAAAGTAGTTTTATTACAATTACATATGCATTTATAACTCCACTTATCTGCTTTGCATTCTTTAAAGAGAAACTATCAGCTCTTTTTTGGTCAACATCAATTATGGCCATGATTGGGATTCTTCTTTTATGTAACTTGGATATTACAAACTTAAATTATGGAGACTTTTTAACTTTTCTTGGAGCTCTCCTTTCATCTGTCCATTTAATTGCTGTCTCTAAATATGCTAAAAAAGTACCTAGACTAGCTGTCTTTAATATCTTTCAAATGCTTACTGTTTGTATTGTTTCATTCGTCGTTGCTATGGTTTTTGAAGGTGTAGAAGTCCTTAAAGCTGGAACTATTATGCAAGATCACAAAGCTCTTGGAGCTATAGTATTTATGGGTATCTTTTCAACTTCAATAGCTTTTATGTATCAAGTTAAAGCTCAGAAAATGTTAAAACCTTATGTTGCTGGAATTATCTTTTTGATGGAATCTCCAATCGCAGCGGTGCTAGGCTATTTTATCTTTAATGAGAAACTTACTCAGATGGCAATTGCTGGATGTATATTAGTTATGTTCTCAGTTATAATCTTACCTTTTGAGCAGATTTTACTTAAATTTATCAGAAACTCTTCAAGTAAGCTGACACCAGCTTTTAAGAAATTAAACCCTATTTAATAAATAATACTCTCATGGCAACTCTTTCCTTGTACTAATGATAAAGCCTATGTTGATATACTTATAGAAGCCTAGGGGATTTATGATTCGATTATTTTTAACTTCAATATTCTTTTTGAGCTTTTCTTGTAAAGACAAGGTTGAATCCTGTTCACAAGATATTTTAACTGGTAAATCAGATTTAGAATCAGAGTTTAAAAATATTAATTTTTCACATTCAAATGTCTCAATTTTAAAAAATAAGCTTAATAATTATTTAGAAAATAATAATGATAAAAAATGTAAAATAGGGGATTTTGATTTTCATCCACACTCACAAATTAAAGCTCTACTAAAAGAATTAAATACCTCAGTGGCCTCTATCAAAATTGTCTACGGTGATGATAATAGAGTACAAGCTCTAAATCACCCAGATCCAGTTGTTCAAGAACTGTCTGAGAGTGTTTTAGCTCAAATAAGTAATTCCAATATTAATAGTAGAGGAGAGTTAAGTGAGATGACACTAAGTGAACGCTTAAACCTATGCCCAGGTGAAAAATTTGGAAATGAAATTAGTGCCGCTGAATGTACAGGTTTCCTAGTTGATGATGATCTCGTTATGACAGCTGGCCACTGTATTCGATCTCAAAGTGATTGTGAATCTTTTAAATGGGTTTTTGATTATCATAGCGATTCTAATTCAGTAGAGCCTGAGAATATATTCTCTTGTGAATCTATTGTAGCTCGAAGTGAAGATAGTCTTACCGGTTTAGATTTTGCTTTAATCAAGTTAGCTAGAAAAGTAAAAAATAGAAAAGTTTTAAAATTTAGGTTTAGTGGATCTATAGCTAATAATTCAGATGTTTTCGTACTAGGCCATCCATCTGGTATTCCTATGAAGTATGCTGATGATGGTAGTGTTAAAAAGAATATCTCTTCTGTTTTTTTTAGTACTAACTTAGACACTTTCGGTGGGAACTCTGGATCTCCAGTATTTAATAAGGAAACAGGTATCGTTGAAGGTATTCTTGTTCGTGGTGATGAGGATTACATA
>Ga0209712_10001878_pt1 | contig 17650 bp, 15 predicted proteins | sample ArcOceMetagenome_FD_187443 | JGI IMG/M metagenome (GOLD analysis project Ga0209712, IMG submission 187443) | Marine eukaryotic phytoplankton communities from Arctic Ocean - Arctic Ocean - Greenland ARC118M Metagenome (SPAdes) (version 2) | ecosystem: Environmental > Aquatic > Marine > Oceanic...
TGATTGGTCTAGTCTATTCTAGGAGGAGCAAATCTCATCAAATCTCAAATCCGCGAAATCTCAAATCTCATCAACATCCATCATCATCAACGACGCGAGATGAGATGATGAGATGAGAGTTGAGCGTATGTACTACATTGAACATACGCGAGTACAGTACATGGCTGGTACGGTAGGTACCGGCTACCAGTAAGAATAGGTAAAAGTACCATTATCCAAGCGATTATCAATACTCTCTATGCTGTCCAGTGGGTACGTGTTTCCCCATCCCCGTATGGACCGATGACCGGCACAGCAGTGAAATGCCTCGTGAAACAATCGGCATCATCTTTTGACTGACTTCCGTAGTAGGCTCTTGCGTGCGAGCTTGTTCGACTAGATTCGCAGCTCTGATACAGTATCAACAATCAATGCCGATGCCTAACACATATATACACAGTTAGGGCCAGTTTCTAGCTAGAATCCAGCACAAGTTTGTTTACTAATATTATAAACATCAAATCGCCCTTCCATTCCATTGCCAAAATCCTCTTCCAAAATCCATTACTGTAAACCCTTCCATTAAATTCCTTTCAATTGCGTCCATTTCATATCCATTCCAGTGATTTGATGTTTTAATTAGAACCAAACGTTTTTTCTTTTCTTTTCACAACCAACATTTAAATTCAAAAGCCAAACTTTCTTTTCAATCACCAAATATTTGGCTGGTTCCTGGCACTGCTTTGTTTCTGGGGTCCAGGTGCTGCAGAATAGTCATTGTTCCATGAATCTCCTTGCTGGTACTGCTGATTAGGCGCACCTCCGACGACCTTTTGAGACTGATGAGTAGGCTGAGAGTTACCAAGACCTCCCCAGTCAGACCCACCAAAGTGGTTTCCTCCTCCACCTCCAGTGTTTGGAACAGCTGAGTGATATGCATTGCCACCATTAATATGTACACCAGGCAATAGAGACTGCAATAATGCAAAATCGTTCTTGTTCCCACTGCTTGATGGTCCTACAGATGTTCCGTATCCACCGATTGGTACCCCGCCAGCAGAACTCATGCTAGAGTGGCCTCCAATGATGACACCGTCGCTTGATTTCTTGATACCCGATCCAATTGGAGTGGGGGCATTTGTTTTCAAATCTGAAGATGGACCTTTAAGGGGCGTGGATGAAGCCCATAAAGTCTCTCTCAATGAACCGACACCGGTGGGCAACTCAATTCCCAACATGGAAGCCAGCGCCGAACTCCCAGACAAATTATTTCCGGAAAGAATACTGTTGCCAAGATTGGATATATTGGGTTGACCTCCTAGGTTCGATCCTCCAATCGCAATGTTATCTCCTTGAGAAGGAGCAGGAGGATATCTAGGAGGATAATTGTTTCCGAGTTGATCCCAAAGACCTGTTCCACCAATTGACCCAAACTCAGAATTTCCAAAAAGGCCGGCAGGACGATTTCCATTAGCTTTCGTTTCGCCAAGATTGGAAAGAAGGGGTTGAGAGAGTATGCTGCTGCCACCAATAGCACCAGAATTTGACTCGCCTCCAAAACCTCCAATAGGTTGGCCTCCAACGTTGCTCATTCCTGCACCACCAAGAAATGATGACCCAATAGATCCTAAAAGACCTCCATGACCACTATTATTCAAATTACCTAGACCGCCGAGACCAACAGACGGGTTTTGATTTCCAAACGATCCGAGAGGAGCGGAAATTGGTACGTTGCTTGAGCCTCCAATTACCTTTCCGCCAATGGAACCAATACCTGGTGCAGTAGGTGCTTTCAAAGCAGCAATCGCTGAACCAGCATTGATGCTTTTATTTGCATCATTCGTCAATGTAGTGCTATTACTTCTCAAAGCGTCATGTAACATTGATGTATCCCTGGGCGGACCAGATGCAATAAATGCTTCTTTGCGTTGTTCAAGTAAAGCTGCTTGTTGAGATGACGATAGTTTTGGAAGCAACATATCAGAAGAAGGCCCATTTCCACTTTTAGATAGGTTCTTTTCTGGAAGTGAAGATGCTCGCTTCAGAGGAGTGAGTGCAGTCAGAGTTGTATGCGGTGCAGGTGGTGCATTTGGTTTGGAAGTTGTATGCACTCCAGCCACAATCGACGCCGCAGTAGTTGAAGGAGGCGCAGGTGCTGCACTCGCAGAAGGCGGTGCACTTGGTATGGAAGAGGTTGGTTGTGAGTTTGCAGCTGACTCTGTGGTGGTAGAAGCCTTCTTTTTATTTGTATTGGTACTATTTTGTGGATGTTTTTTCCTCAGCTCTTCTTGCTGACGAGAAAGCATCTCAGCTGGAGTCAAAGCAGGCTCTGGTTTCGAAGGCGTTGTCAAAGGCAAAGAAGATGATCTCGACATTTTCGCTACACCTGCCAACGACGGAGTCCCGTTGCCTGCGGCAACAGCCGAAAATCCTGCAATCCCAGTATTAGTAACTGATCTTTGTAGAGATACACTACCGACTGGTGGAAATTGTGTAGTTGAGGATGTAGCTGGTGGTGGAGGCGGAACTAGATTTGACTGCGAAGGTTTACTAGCTTCCTCGTACGTAGGTGGAGGAAAGACAGGGCCACTACTCGGAACCTTGCCTGTACCTGACGGACCGCCACTTCCAATCCGGCGTCTTGAATTCGTCCCCGCAGAAAGTTGCTGCTGTCTTGCTAACACATCACGACCACTCGTTACATACCCAGCTTGAATCTCCTGCTTTGTAAACGTGTCTTCGGAATCACCCATACAATGTAGATATGTGCAATCTGGGTTGTTACACCTAACGTTTTTAATGAAAGCAGAGCAATACTTCGAGGTACCATAAGATGCTCGAATGTTTCGTCCGTCCGAATAAAACCCATCGAGCGCCAAAATACATGCGAGGGCATCCTCCTGCAGAGAGTTAGAACAAAGTTAATATTTCGACCGACGATTTGATTTGATTTCAGATCATTTTGACTTTTCATCACTCACCTTGTGAGCAAAAGTCACGTAGGCAGACGCACTCGCTCTCCTCGGATCGCCATTACCATTATGGTTTCGATTTAACACTATCTTTGAAATCTTACCATTTTGTCCAAAGTATTCCGGTTTTCTCAAAATATCTTCAGTTGCAATCGAAGGAGGCAATCCAACAGCATAAACGAGATTCCTCCTAATTACCCTCATGACAGCAAGCTGGTTTCGATCCTTCGGTGGATCCAGATGCCCTCTGGATCCACCAGCCGTCACGACTGCTAAATCTCCGTCAGATCCCCCACCTATGTGCATTCCAGCAACACCAAAAGCTCCCGACACGCCGGCCGCCGCTGCATGTTGCGCACGTAGCTTTTCCTTCTCTCGTTTTTCCGCCGCTGCCTTCTCTTTATTCGCCTTTACAACTTCTTCCATATCTACAGCACTAAATTCATGGGGGTCATCTCCGTAGGGTGTGCGGCATGCAGGACAGAGACCAGACTCTGATTCCTTGATGCGATGCCAACACCACATACATACTTGATAACCGCATTTGCAAGGGAAGAATTGCTGGTCAGATATATCCAGTTCTTCGCAACAAAGGGGGCATACGCAGTCATTCTGCATAGAAATCAAAAAGAGAAAAATTAGGTGGCATTTGGAGTTGAGAAGAGATTAAAAGAACAAGGCAAGTGGGATTGCACAGTCACGCCGTATTTGTTAAATCACGGGAGAGATGATTACTGAAAATGCGATTTTATATTTTTCAATTCCACCACTTGGAACATTAGTGCTGAGTACCGCATTGTGCAGTGTATTTCAGAAGTGGGGCTACTTACGTCGTCCATTGTGTATTTGCAATTTGAATTCAGTTCAGCGAACGATACGATAGTAGTTGTTGTGTGTTGTTTGTTTTGCATCTTCCTCGAGTTGGCTCCACCCACACGTTGATATTTGATATTCGCTCACCTCCTCTTCCAGTCTTCTTCTCTCTTTCTCGCTCTCTTCTCCATCCAATTTCAAAAGGGGGCTGCCAAAAATGTCTCCATCCACTACCCCAATTCGATGTTGAGGAAATCTTATCGCTCCCCGCCTTTTCAAAATGGAGATGACCTGATATTGAAGATGTATGTAGGATGTATCAATAGGACAACAGATTAGTCAATCACCTTTGGTAATTGGACAACTCCTCTGTGGCCGACTGCACCGCTTCCTCAATCTTATTGCAATAATCCAACTAAAGAAGTTCAAAAAATAGCGGTTTCATACACAAGTGTTGTAGGTAGTTCCAGTATTTCTGTTTGATTGAATCAAGCTGATTATATCTCGCAAAGAATTCTTTTTGAAATAAATGATCTGAGATCTACATTGCTGTCTAGTGTAAGGATAAAATTGGAGATACGGTGAAAAAAGAAACACTGCATTCATTATAGGAAGCTACATTAACATTGAGAATGTCAAGAGCAGAACGAGGAGATGCTAAAGACAAAAGACAGCCACAATCAGATCAAAAACTTTCTGCTACTGGGACCAGTACCAGTGCATCAACAACAGGCCTTTTAAATGAGCCAGAGGCACAAATAATGCAAACTGAGTCCTTATCTGCATCTGCATCGAGTCAACAACGAAAGCCTTCATTGCATGACATTCCTGCCACGGGCGGCGCCGACACGAAAGAGAGACAAGTTATAGCAGTTAGTGCGTCGAAAAATCCAGCCGCCTTCTTCAATTTAGCCCGAAAATTTCTCGTCACTGATGAATTTTGTGACTTGTCCGCATTAGAGGGTGCCATTGTTTCTGCAGTTGATGCTGCACATTTATTGGAACGATCCAAACTTGCTACAATTATTCGGTAAGTCAATGAAATTGCAAAACGTTTGAAGGTAAATTGTCCATTTTCATCTTTGGAACAAGGACTCATTCATGCCCCAACATTGTTTTCCTCACCTTCGCTTCGTTCCTTTCTCTTCAGAATTCAAACATCCTACGTAACTGTTGAACCGAGGAAGAAATCCTCCTTTCATCCAGATACAGTGATTAATTCTCCACCCAACGCTGCATCTCCACCACCTGATCCGTCCGCACATTACTTGCAGCAGCAACAGCAGCAGAACCCTCATCTTCCTGAAGAAGAGAGGAAACCTAATGCAAATCAGGGAAAGAAAGGAAACCCACTTCGAAGATCGCGCATAATCATTACTGTGAAGCGAACTGAGGATTATAAAGCTTGGCTAGATGAACATGACGGTGACGGCACTGGCGACATTGATGCTGATATTACCGAAGACTAGTGGCCAGTGGTTGCCTTCGTTATAAGCTAGCTAGATTGATTTTTTGACAAGCAAGGATGGTAACAGATAAACTAAATGCTATTCCTATCAACTTTCATGTTTGTATGGCTGGGAAAAATGGATGTTGAAGTTTCAATCTGTTGACAGCAGATTATTGACACCCAGATGTGCGGCTTCAAGATGATTGATGGTGAATGTCATCAAGTGCAACGATGGCATTTTCGAATTTGTTGTTTGAAAGGAGGGCATCTGTTACATAGCAGCATCATGTTCCTCGCGCTCAATCTGTTGAATTTCAGTCGTGATTCTTTAGTAGTCAAAAGTAACAAGATTCACATGGTAAAGTAGTGCGTCTCCTACTCTTGTATGTATCCTCTGCGTGACCGACTCCTATTCTGTATGTGGCCTGTGACTCCGGTCTCCGGTTCTCTGCCTTTCCCTCTTTACGTACACTACGTACCGGAAGTACCTGGTACCGTACATTCAGTCTGATTTTTTTAATATTCCACGCGGGCTCACGATTGACGGTTAAAAAAATTCCTTCTGTCGTGGCTTCACGGTATGTTTTCTACGACGAAGAACCTTCATTTTGTTCCTAAAAGCTAAAAAGCAAGATTTTTGGAGAAGCTCGAAGGGAAACATCGACGGGACAACTGGAGAAACGAACTACTGGTCCAGAATCACAATCAATCCGGCAAGCCATGAAAAGAGCTTGTTATCATTCTTCTAATCCCCAGCGCCTCGCCCCTGTTCCTGTTCCCATTGAATATCTTAGATATACCTGCAATCTACCATGAAAGCAAATCAAGATGTAATTCAAACAAGCAATACGTTACCAGGTGGGGCACCTGATCCACGTCAGGACAGGGGGGTCTTGCCGGAACAAACTCCAGGGTTCAAACGTGCTGCAGTCAAATCAAGGTTAGTATAATCAACTCTTTTTACTTTATCAACGTTAGAAGGTTATAAGGCTTGTTAGCGAGTTTAGAGTGTTCAAGATTGATGGACAACCCTCGAAAGGTGCTCCAAAGCTTGGCAGGCCTTTTTAAATATCATAGGTTCAAGGTGTTACGGGTATTCACTGTGCTCCGAAATGTTTCACCGTTGAAACAAAAAGGCGGAAGAGCATACTTCGCGAGAAAGTCGAAGCATCTCCACTGTTGCATTATCTGGCCGGTGAAGGGTGAAGACTTTCTTGAAGTTCCTTTCCGTGAACCTGGTACCTGGTTCGCTAGGAATTCCCAACTGTTCCTGGTGTTCTCAGCCATTTCGGGGTTTCCAACCTCGCCCTGTTCCCAGTACATGCCCATTGAGCTAATGCGCAGTGTCAATAATTCACTGCCTTATAAAGACCATTTATATCCCATCACGAACATGCAACTCACAAACCGTATCTTTGCTTCATGACAGTGATGCGTCTTGGTTAAACGTACCAAAAGGATTAAAAAAAACGACAATTTCGAAGGCTTTGAATATACCAGTGGAACAAGGCTTCAATTCGCACTGCAAGGAATCGTCTTCAAGTTGGAATGTTGCACAAGGGCAAGCTCTTCCTCCCTTTCCAATTGGAAGAACATCTACTGTTAAACTATCGCCCAGTGAAGTCTGTGAGAACATCGCAGAAGGCCTGCGCAGGTACTCAGTAGCTGCTATCTACGATTCTGAGAGGGCAGAGGCTACATGCCAAACCGGTTGTGGTTGTATCTTCAAAGTCACTCTATTTGCTGCAGGAGACCCAGCCAAAACCAGCATTGAAGTCTTTAGGAGGAGAGGATGTGGACTCTCTTATTCCAAGTATCAAAGGGCTATCATTAGATTTGCAACTGGAAATTACGAGGCAGAAAAGGCACCTTGTATGACCATTCCAGCTGAAATTTCCAATCAATACGTTCCTCCAGGACAGGACTACTTGGAGAAGATTCTTGATGACTCATCAATGGAACTTCAGCAGAACGACCAGACTGCACAGCTCGGTGCTCTTCGTCTGCTGATGACCATCACTGATGAAACAAAGTCGCACAAAGGATCAGGCGAAAAACTTGCAGAAATGATCATGGACGGATACAAAGGCATTCGTGAGATCTGCATCAATCTTTTGAGTTCTGAGGGAAAGGGTGATTTCACTTGTTTGATCAAGCGCAGTGTCCTTAAGATCTTTTGCAACTCCCTGGTCTTATTGGTCGGCATGAATGCTAACCAGACATTTGCAGATGAATGGTACAGTGGTAGTTTGTATCCTGTTCTCATGTATGAAATCAAGGATTGCCCTTGTCCGCACAACCTCACACTTATTGCCCAGTGCATGTTCCTTCTTTTATCTCAATCCGCGGTGCTTCGTGAAGAGGCAATTGGGGGAGGTGAACTCAAGATTATTCTGAACGATGCACTTGAGAGAGGGAAGAAGACGCATAGTAAGCTTGAGGTTAGCGCAGAACGTGTGTTGAATGTACTTGAACGTGTTTAGGTACAAATCTTAAATTTCAACCACGCAGTAGATAGGTCCAACAATTAAAAGGCATTTAAAGACAATTCAATATATGCGCGTTTTACTCTCTCTATCCTGGATAAAGATGGAGATGTGTTTACAAGGATCTAGTGCATATAAAAGTCAGACCTCACCCTGCCTCACCTGATCAAAATCCAAGATAAATTAGTATTGTGAGAGTCGCTTGTAATATTCCACTTATTATGTGGCACAAGTTTTTTATGGGTTGAAAATTGATTCATTCATTATTGGATTGAGTTGAGGAAAACAATCAACCCTAAACATATTTAGTGAGAATTCAATCACCGCGCATTCAAATTGGCAATTTACATTCTTTACCCAAGAGATAGGGGGTAGAGAACTACTTCTAGAACTGCTCGAATACATCCCTAGACCTTTATCAGCGTCTTTTGCGAATGGCTTGAGCTGGATTCTCCACAGCTTCTTACGTAACCACAGCGGTTTTCGCAACGTCTCTTACAGGATATCCTATAGTCATAGCGACAGGTAATCCTCCAGTGAGTTCATCTCATTTCCAAGGCGATGGCTTCAGGAATCGATTGTTTTTCTTAGTCGTCTCAAGCGCAGTGAGACCCTAAGAAACAACAGATTAATCTCACGATAGACATGGGAGTGGGTAATGAAGTAAAAGGGACTTTGTTTCAACGAACTGAAAGCAATTGAGAGTTCCGCCTTCAATATACCAGGCACATGCGAAGGTTCTTAGAAGCGTCAAGGTTTTGAAAGTGTGAAAGTTATTATGAGATTAGCAGAAAAAGTTGTATTCTTGCCGTCGCAGCCATTTCTTGTTTGTGATGAGTGCTGCTCCATGCGGCCTATACTTAGTAATGACATTTGGCAGAATTTTTATACAAATTCTCCTTCTATCACTCCTCTTCGACGGGAGGACGTCTCTCTGGCCCATGCATCCATGGATGAACTTGTATCTGTTGCAAACTCAGGCGCCCCCTTGGTTCCGCCCTAAACATCCTCGATAATAAATCAACTAAAGCAGGGCTGAGCCCTAAGTTCCAGTGCTGTGCAACAGCGGCAAATTGACCATTAGTAAATGCTGCAAACCTCTCATCAGCACTACTTGCTGATTCCCAAGGTGGAAATCCGCAAATCATCAAAAAGAGGAGTGGTCCAAGTGCCCACACATCTACGGCATGTCCATCAAATGGCGCCCTGTTTCTTCTTATCTCCGGCGATATGTAATAAGGCTGTTGTTTCGTTATTAATGAAGGCCCGTATTATTAGTATTTTCAAAATAAATAGTTGTGGTACGTGTAGTTGTGCGATTTCAGTAGCCATAGACTCACTCACCTTGCCGCAGGGTCGATCGCGGTTTACAAGACAACGTTGTCTTCTTCCATTTGCATCCACCACATATGGATTTTTGAACGACATTCCAAAATCAATCACCAACCCCACGTGATCTCCCGTCGTGATGGTATTCTCAAGGCTGATATCGCGATGACACATGCCTGCCCTTTGCAGAGTCTCCAGTCCTTTCAAAAGTTGCTTGAACCAAAACCGTGCTTCATCTTCCGGAAATTTGGTTCTTCTATGCAGAGTATCAAACAGTTCCCCATTCCCGCAAAATGGCATGACAAGATATAAGTTCCTGTCATCGGACAATACATCTAAAGCAGTCATGACATGCTTCTCCATCATTTCCTGGATTGATCTCTCTCTCCTTTCCCTTGTACTCATATTTCTGGTAGCCTCAATGTACTCAGCACCATAACCATGCGCAATATACCTCTGCAAATGCTGCATGGCACTGACTTCCTGCAGAGGTCTTTCAGCACTTGTGCCTTCCTCTTCCATGATTTGATGATGATCCATTACCTTGATGGCCACCCTTTCCGATGTAATCTTCCATTTTACCGATCCATCACTATTTGGTATACGTTCTAGAATTTCTGCCTGCCATACTCTGCCGTATATTGCTTGGCGCAAGTCACGCTGAAGTAAATAAGCATAGTCTGATGGCTGCTTTGTTGGGACGGGAGCAGACCGATCACTTGTCTGCTGCATATCCTCGTCATCTTCATCGTCACTCTCCGAATCGCTCGAGGAGTAATAATCATCGTCGTCGCACGGTGCTCCTACTAGCGGCACAATGATAGGAAATGGGACTACATTATCATCTGAATCAAGAATACGGGGGGTTATCTCAGTGGTGCCATCTGCGGCGTAGATGGTAGCGTTGTATCTATGGCAAGAGTCGAAATCAGGTGGAGGGAATTCCACCTTAGGTTGGGCTGCAAAGTTCTCGGGGTAATCTAGATTCCGGTCAAAGTATCCTGGTTGTCTTCCTTGCATGGTTCGATAGTGTATAGAATGTACTTATTAGTTGTGCTTGGTCTTGCTTTTTACGACCTGCTGTGCTAACGCTTATTATGAGATTCGCAATTGGATAGTCCAAGGAGAAGGTAATAGAAGACTAACACGAGGCGCCGCAGTCGGGTTCAGTTTATTGGATGGGCAAGAAGATCGGATTTTTGTAAATCCGTTCGTCGTGCTCTTGATACACAATAAGAGTCAATCGTGCAAAGCCGACACACTTCAATTTGTAACAGAGAATTATTATTGGCTGTCCAACATATTAGATCAAAGTAGTGTTCCGTGATCTGTAATCAAATTTCAAACTGCAGCAGGAAAGAGAGGTTTTCAACTTCAATCTGTGTGAAAATGTTGTGAGGAACTATTTCTGTCCGTGCAGTGGTGGGCCGGCAGCTATTCTCATCAGTTCTGGGCATGAGAAATAAGCTTCAGGATATTCTGAATGATGCACTTGAGAGAGGGAAGACGGTAAATAAGAACATTCAGGATAACGCACAACATACGTTAGATGTACTTGTGTTGGTAGAGTAGTGCTTTTGCAAAGTATGTTGGTCAGTCCAAATTTGGGCATAATAGTGAGCATAGAATGACATGCATAGAGCCTTGGGTTGAAACGCGATAAGCGAGAAATTGTGCGAAAGGTTTGTAATTAGATTAACTTATTTTGCCTCTTTTTCTATAATGAACTTTGATGACATTGATGATCTATCTTTCGTGCCGTAGTAGGGCTGCAAGTCTAACTGCGCTGTCGTAGAACATACCTGTTATAATAGACGATGCAATCTACAACAAACAATTTTGAAGTGTTGAGATGAGTTGATGGCTAAGAGGTAGATAGGATCATCAAGCTCTTTGCTGTTATGTGGACTGACTTACCTGACAATCAAATCCTAGTTGCGCTTCGCATCCAATACTGCGAAAATACTCCTCAATCAATTTAACCTGATGCATTGAGATAGAAGGCTCACCTGTTCCTGTCCATGCCAAAAGTTGAATATGTGGGTGGTCGCTCAGAATGGATTTAAAAGGAGTTGGGTCTTTCGCTAGCACTCGAGCATTCACAGCTAAAACCACGCCTAAGAATAGATTTTTTTTAGTACACGGAGAACAGTTACGTTAGGAAGCGTCACACCAAAGTTGTTCTCACCTGCAGATTGTCCTAGTAAATTATTTTTCTCAATCACTTCTTGCATCTCCCCTACATCGTGTTTCGTGTAACCTTCCAGAGATCTACAATCTGTTTTCCAACCTAAAGAAAACGCACATTGTCTGCGGTGTTTTTCATTTCTCTGAAGAAAAACAAGACATTTTTCTATGAATACGTCAGCTTCAATATCTAGTGTACCACATCGCTTCCCTGGACCTTTCAATATATCAGCGTTCAAGAAGACTGCCTGCTGAAAAGACTTGTTTTCTCTGCACAGCACTTTGTGCAATGAATCCAGAGCAGGGTCTATTGTACCTATTTCTTTGAAGTCCAGTTTTAGATGTTTATGCTGGAAGTCTTTTGAATCTTCCGTGGTTGTCATTCCTAAAAAAGTGTCAAATGTTAAATCGCTCAAATATTGAGGAGGATGGGCCATGACGGGTTGAAGCAAAGCAGATGCCTCATTGTCCTCGTTTAGCTCATGACCCATAACGATATCAGATTCTATGGCCGTGATATTTGAATCCAGTAGGGCATCGCTCAAGTCCTCTTTGGAGCAGGTTGAGTGTGCCCACCGTAATTGTTTCGGATTTGGTAAGATGTTCTGTGATGAAGGTTGCTCCATTTTGAGCTGTTTTTTCGGATATTTAGTTTTGGATGCAACGCACAATGTAACGCAGATTTTGATGTTGTAAAGAAGTGTATGTTGAATGTACTCGTAATAGAGATACAAATAGGAAATAGGTATGTGGTATGTGGTATGTTCTTAGCGGCAAACGCAGCAAAACTAACTGTGAGGAGGATCGATGGAGGAGGCGAGGAGAGGAGAGGGAAGAAGAGAAAAATTAGTCTAAAACAGCTATTATTTGAGATAAACGATACACGACTCCTGTTGACAGCCCCACCAATCTCTGAAGTCCGTTGAACTAAACCACGAAGGTTAAACAAAATAATGCAGGAGGCCAACAAGACGAAGAAAGAAGTCCAAGTGTTCATTCTTGTTCCTTGTTCCGGTAAAAACAGTCTGTGGCAACGATACAACCCCGAATAATTTTCTTGCATTTCATAAAATAACCAACATGCTAACAGGAATACTTTGGTCCGCAGTCTCGAGGAACGAATCAGTTCTAGCTGAAGCAGGGTAAGTCCAATCCTTGGAATCTTGTTCACGCTTCTCGGAAGTTTGGTCTGACACAGCTATATAATCAATCCCACCTACTCCTTCCTGTATCCAGAGAGGATAATTACGATGGTGCAGTCATCAAGCTGGCCCAAAAAATCCTCAAGAAGAAAGCCACTCATGGTTGGGAGTTTGTGAAAGCAAAGGGATTCAAGGGTATTAAATTTCATGTGTTCGATAATACTACCGGCGACATGCTCGTTTGGTCGTTCTCCGTAGTAGCACAATCATCCGTAGATGATGCACAAGTTAAGAGTTTTCTAGAAAAGTTAGTTTATATTACAGAACCTATGCGAGAGAGCGAAGAATGGCGTTCCGGGGATGTTCTTTCAGCACAAAGTTCATTTGCTCCTATTCTTTTGCAAAAGATGGAACAGGTCACTTCGCAAGGAAAACTAGCAATGGTTAATCAGCAGGTGAATACAACCAAACAAATGATGGCAGAAAATATCGAAATGGCGCTGGCGCGAGACGAAACGCTTGAGGGTATGCAAAATAGATCAGAGGAACTAAATGGAATGGCGAAGCAGTTCAAGAAAAGGGCGAAGCAGGTGAAGCGGTTCAAGATGATTCAAAATGCGAAGCATGGAGTCATAGTAGGGGGGTTGATTGTTGGAGCTACAGCAATTATCGTGGTACCCCCTCTTGTAGCCCTGTTGTAATCTTTGTTCTGTAAAAATATTCATATTTAGCAGTTACTGCTTCGCACAATTTCCAAATTTAAGAAATATGTTCCAAGTTTGCTTAATCTTGAACCCAAACATATCTTTTCGCATTAGGAATGTTTTTGCATTCATATTTTGCCTCTTTCCAATCAGTTGCCGTCAACCCATTATCCTCTTCTGATGGAAAATAGTGCGCAATCAGTTTCGTGGAGTATCGTTCGATTGCAGAGTTCAACGTATTGAACGATATTTGAGTTGGTGGACTCTGTCCTTGGTAACCAATATAATTATCTGATACAACGAAGTTCTCAAAATCATTTTTGCTTGCGCATAGGTTTTGCAGAACGTTAACATTGACAAACTGAAGAGCACTGGTGTAGTCGGAAATTCCAATAGCTTGGTTTTTGTTGGTCATCCAAGCTTTACTTCCAAAAATGTCCTCGAACGAACTTGTGCACAACCAGTAAAAATAGATATTTTGATATGAAAGTTCCAAGTCGCGTAAGACAAGATTACCATTCTCGATAATCTCTTCTGCCAAGTAATCTTCAATGGTTTGAACTGTGCTATTGAGATCTATTCCAGCCTGATTCAGAAACGTTAATATTGATCGTAATTCGGCGTTGTTCGTCGCTAGGATTTTGTTTTGCGTTTGCATCTCATCCACTTCATGTTGTAAGGATTCAATGTCTGAACCGAGATGCTCAGTGGTAGAGTTCAAAGATTGTGTTATTTGCCTGTATAATTCTCTTTCCTCTTGCAGGTCTCCAGAGGTCGTTTTAAAGTCTTCATTCAGATTTGAAAGAGTCGCAATTCTATCTTGAAGAGTCGAGATTGAAGCAATTAGACCTATGTTCACGCTCTCTGCTTTGGATACCGAGTCTTCAAGCAAATCACCCAAGTGTTGTTGATCAGATAAGGAAGCGTTGAATGAATCGTTTAGTTCTGATAGTAGATGGACTGTGCTGTTCAAATCACTTGCAGTTGAAAACAATTCATCATTTATATCTTCAAGCCTATCAGTTTCATTTGAAAGTCTGTTTAATTCCGATCCTAGCCTATCTACCTGATCTTCCAGATTTTCCACTTCTTCGTCTAGGATATCGACTTGTTCTTTCAGCTTTCCCAGTTGCTCACCTCTACCGAAACCAAAGGGATTTCCCAAGAAGACAGACCACAAACCAGTAGCAACTATTGCGTATAATATGATTATCCAAACCACCTTTTTGTTCCCTAAGCACTTGAAACAACCATCATAAAATCCCTTTCCCCTTTTCTCATCAGAAGTGATTCTGTTTTCAACAATTAGGGTCTGTGGCAACCACTTTGCGCCTGGCTCCTTATTCAATAATATACTTGATATCGGACCTGGTAACCAGGAAGATCCATGCTCATTATAGTTAACCTTTGTCATTTCAAGAATAGCTTTCTATTATTTGAAAGCACCATCATCTTCTATCATATCTATTTCATCGCCAAAGTCTGCGAAATAGTGAGAACAAAGTTATTTTCATACTAGAATATTTTAGTTATTTAAATAGCCTAACATTCAAACATTGAGCCTATTTTCGAATTTAGTTTCTTTAGATCTCATCTCACAAAATAATTTAGTTTTGTGGCGAAGAGCCGTATGATACCGCAGTCGTGACAATAAACAAGTAGTGACAATAAACAAGTGGTTTTCTTATCATTCATACGAATACCAATCCATTCTCTTCACTCGATCATGAGAGACCACAACAGGCATCAACGTCGGGAACAGCACTCGGCTGAGATAGACAACAGTATTTCAAACGATTCTGTTATGGATTTTATCCGTCGATTTCCACAACACAAAGATAGACGTCGGACACCACCAGATCTTGAAGTGTCTAAAAGTGAAGAAACTCCAGATTGGCTGAAGTCGCCTGATCATCTAAGAATTCCAAGCCCTAGCACTCATGATATTGCAAATGATTTACTTCAAACAGATCTCAGGTCGAAATCGAAAGTCGACCTAAAAAATCGAGAGCATGCACATAAACACCACACAAATAGAAAAATGAAATATGAGATACAAGAGAGGACTCGAGAATTAAGAGATTCATCTCGCAGAGGAAAGAGAGAAGAAGAAGAAAGAATCAGCAGAAATACAAATCATATAAATGTTCGTCAAGATAGTGAAGATGAGCAATATACACGTAGAGTACAGCAACCCAGAGAAGTATCAGAGAAGAGATCAAGGGAAAGTCATAACAGAAGGAACACGAGAAATGATGGTCAATGTAATGAGGAAAGGCCACAATCTAGAGGTCACCAGGTTGATAATTGTAGAGACAGCAGTAACGCAGAAACCCAGAAAAATAAGCAATCAAGGCAAAGTGAATACGATGAAGAAAGACCGCGACCTAAAGGTCGCGATGGCAACTTACAACCACAGCCACAGCATCCAGAAAAAAGCGACCAGCTGCCAGATAATGATGGTGCCGTCACAAGAATTGAATCTCGAACTCAAAAGTGTTTAGGATCGAAGACTTTCAAGCGTGCGATATTACCTTTGATGTTCTATTGTGTTATCATTACTTGCATTGGCGGTTGGTTAATTCGAGAATTTTTCAGGATTCCAGGCCTCAATGATGAAATCCTCAAACTTGAGATACAGGTTGAAAAACTTTCTGTTCAGGTTGAAAAGTTAACGTGAGTACTGTCGGTTTAGATCCTTCGCATTTGTGAAAACTTCGTAGAAAAGATCTTTTGCACTAACAGATTTTGGAATTTTCGTGAGACAGGTCAGAGAACGATCGGCTAGAAGGGGAAGTCAATAAGCTTGCTGAAATCAACAGCGGTCTTGAAGATACTGCGTCAAAGTTGAATACAGAGAATGGCAGATTGATAGGTAAGAAAATTTGCCGTCTCTGGTGCATTAGATAGAATGAAGATCGTTTTGAATCGTCACTCACGTGTGTGTTCTTTTATAGAGTTTACAAATGATTATAATGCTACCCTTGGGGAGTATAAAGAGCAAAATAATTTTCTTGAAGCTGAGAACTATCGTTACGGGGAATATACGAAGACTTTGAATCAAACTGTTGACAATTTGGTAGTAGAACTTGTAAGAGCAACCGATGCTGAGCAAGAATTGTCATCGACCGTAGAGCAGTTCAAAACTTTGTCGGAAACTATGGAAGCTGAAATTTCGATACTGGTCAATCACAAGAATGATTTGAACGAGACAGTTACTGAGCTAAGCGAGGTAACTGCGATGTTTGAAGACCAAAATATTCAGCTGAGTGCATTAAATGAGGATCTGGGCAAGATTGTATCTTTTATAGAAGTGGAGGCGAACGGCGTGCAATCGTCTTATGAGGAGTTGGTAGTGCAGCTTGCAGACACCATACTTCGAAAAGAAGTCTTAGCAGAGATTGGTTTGAAAGAGAGAATGATTGCAGAACTTAGTGGCTGGGAATGTGGTTTTTTGACCGCATTTGGAAGTCAACCGTTTGCTAAAGATGAAGAAGAGTCAATTGGGTATTCATCATACGACACAGTAATGAATTACATCTCAGATAGGTTGTTGACAGATCTTTGTATTGTTCGAGGAAACTTGGAACTGTTTCTAAAGAACGATGTCCTACTGCCTGGGATGAAGATATGGGAAATCAATATGAAAGATCTGGCTTTTGGTGTAAATTTGTATGCTACAAATGTATTGAATCACTACTTTCCGGGTGAGAGCGAAACCGGTCTGGGCAGATCTGACTGGAATATTGCTGACTATGAATGCCAGAATTTGCCTTATGAGGATCGATACTTTTACGAGTCTACACAGTAAATGTTGGATGGGCTTGATGCAAGTATGTCTAATATGATGGACCATGATAAATGTCATAACTATAACAATTTACAAGAACTCGCTCATGGGCGCCTTCTCTTGCCTTTCTCTTCTCGCTTGGTCTTTAAGCGCTTCTTTTCGAACTTCGCCTGTTTCCTACTCAACATTGTTTCCTCACGTTCACGCTGTTTCTTGGCCCAATTTGATGTGCTTTTCCCTTTGCGTCGTGCGTTCTTTCCTTCGCCGCCAGTTGTTCCGTCGGTGTATACAGCAACGCCTGATGTCACATTTTCAATCCAATTGTCTGCAAGCCTTCCGCTTCCCACTATTGCAATGTATTCTTCGGTACTTGTTTGCGTACGCAGCATCTTTAATACATTGGCACTCACAAAACCACCACTGCAAGCTTTTGAAAACAGCTCTTTGATTTGATCTTTTCTGTCCTCTGCACTTGCCACATTATTTGCAACGCACTTCATCATGTAGAAGTAGAACTTGTCATTCAATTCTGATCCTTCATTGTCGCCTGACGTTGAACTGTCTTTAAAAATTTGTGCAGCTCGTTCCATTCTCTGAACTTGATTATCCATAATTCCGTCATCGTAAGCACACACTTTCAACAATGCCAATGATGTAAAAGTATCTGTGTGTACGCTCGGAGTAAAATTCTGCATGCGCTTGCATATATCATCACATATAGATAATAGACTTCCAGGCGCATCTTCGTCGCGTCCAAACATATTGAGATACAATTCAATAGCTGCATTGTACGGTTTT
>Ga0209712_10001879_pt1 | contig 17646 bp, 12 predicted proteins | sample ArcOceMetagenome_FD_187443 | JGI IMG/M metagenome (GOLD analysis project Ga0209712, IMG submission 187443) | Marine eukaryotic phytoplankton communities from Arctic Ocean - Arctic Ocean - Greenland ARC118M Metagenome (SPAdes) (version 2) | ecosystem: Environmental > Aquatic > Marine > Oceanic...
AAAATATCCAAAAGAATCAATGGCTATTATTTGGGGGCTTGGGGCTTTTATCAGTATTTGTTCTGGTTACCCTACAGAAGTCAAAAAATACAGCAAAAAAAGAAAAGAAGCAGCAAGAAAAATTTTCACAAAATTTATTACTCTCTCAAGAGGAAGAAAGAATAAGAATTGCCAGAGAATTACATGACAGTGTGGGGCAACAGTTAACATTGATTAAAATAAGATCGCAAAAGTTAGCGCAAGAAGAAATTTCAGTTTTAACCAATAAGGCACTAGAGGAAGTAAGGAGTATTTCTCGAAATTTATACCCGGCATTGCTAAAGCAATTAGGTTTAACTGAAAGTATAACCCAATTAATTAATGAATATGATGAACAAACAGATCTATTTTTTTCTTTAGATATTGACGATATAGATGTTTATTTTAGTGAAAGCGAGAGTTTAAATTATTACAGATTGGTACAAGAATGTTTAACAAACATTGTAAAACATGCAAAAGCAAAATCAGTAACTGTATCTATTAAAAATGAAAATAAAAGGATCATTACGTTGATATCTGATAATGGACTAGGCTTTGATGTCGATGACAGTAAAAAGAAAAATAGTTTAGGTTTAAAGACGATTTTTGAAAGAATTAGAATACTGAACGGAAACATTACTGTTGATAGTCAACGAAACAAAGGAACCAATTTTATATTTTCAATACCTTTAAAAAATGAATAGTAAAACAACAATATTGGTTGCAGATGATCACCCTATTTTACTAAAAGGCCTGATAGATGAGTTGCTAAACATCGGCTTTGTGGTATTTGAAGGTGCAAAAAATGGAGCGGAAGCTTTGGATAGTATTGTTTCGAAAAAACCAACCATTGCAATTTTAGACATTAATATGCCTTTTTTAACAGGTTTCGAAGTGATAAAAAAATGCCAAGCGGCATCTTTAGAGACAAAATTTATTATTCTTACTTCTCATAAAGAAAAAGGGTTTGTGGTACAAGCAAAAAAACTCAACATTTCTGGTTACATGTTAAAAGACGAACCATTTTTTGAAATTAAGAAATGTATTTCTGCGGTTTTAAATGGAGCGTTTTATGCAAGTATCCTTTTTAACGATGTATTTACAAAAGAAGTTTCACCACTCATGGAAAAAATCAACTATTTATCGCCTTCAGAAAGAACTATTGTTAGACTCATCGCACAAAATAAATCATCAAAAGAAATTGCCGAAATTTTAAGCATTTCTCAGAGAACAGTAGACAAACATCGCTCTAATATTATTGCAAAGTTAGATGTATCCTCAGACTCAGGCTCGCTTGCGGTGTGGGTAAAAGAAAATAAAGAATTGTTAGAATCTGTCTAAAAGAACTAAAAATTAAGGCAATTTAAATAAACCTTTTACAATGCTAAAGATTTCTTAAAGCTGAACTCAATTTACATTCTTAAGAGTACATAGCTATGCACTGTATTTACAATTAATCTTTTTATTCGCTAAAAAAAGCTTTAATAGTTTAAATTAAAATACATTTTAATTTTTTCTTAAGTATTATAGGGTTGTACATCGAACTATAGGATACCATTTCTTGTTAATATCTGTGAATTTTACAATTTAGGTTTTTTTCAGTTTATCAACTGTTATAGGAACATGAGAAAGGCATTCGGTTGCTTTTAGTTTAAAATTAAATGTAAAGTTAATTTAAGGTTTGCTTTTTATTTAGGTAATTGAGAACAAATATTTACTGGGAAATAATTCTGCGACTAAGTACTGGTACTTATTTTATGCAGTGGGTACTTATTTCATGAAGAATGTTTCAGACGTATTTTTGTATGGGGTAGCAATTAAGAACAAGTTAAAGAATTAAGGGGGTAAAGTTAATCTCTCTTAGTTAAATTGATGAAAAAGAGGATTTTATTTTGTTCGAAATTACTAGTTAGTTAGGTGTAAAATTTATTACAAATCTCAAAAATAGATGGAGTTTATTGATTTTTTTGAATTATAGAATACAGTAACTTGTTAACCAAACTTGTTGATTCCTGACAGTTGTATCATTGGAGATTTTCCTAAAAACTAATTAACCTAAGCCTCAAATTTTTATTTGAGGCTTTTTTTTTAAACGCACACAACTATTTTCTTTAAAACTGGTTATTTAGAATTGTTATAAATAATAATAATAAGTATAGATAACACCTTAATTATTTCTGTCATAAATGGCAAAAACCTTAAATTTGCATGATTTTTAAAGATAACTAACAATTCCAAATTACTATGTCAAAAGACATTCGTATTAAAAAAGGCTTAGATATTAAGCTTGTTGGCGGTGCAGAAGAAACAACTAAAGGGATTCCCTTAAGTGCTATTTATGCTATTAAGCCAGAAGATTTTCACGGAATTACACCCAAACTTGTTGCCAAAGAAGGAGTTAAGGTAAAAGCAGGAGACACACTTTTTTATTCAAAAAGTGACGAACGCATTTTATTTCCTAGTCCTGTTTCTGGTAAAGTAGTAGAGGTAACTCGTGGAGCAAGAAGAAAAGTGTTAGCAGTTAAAATTGCAGCTGATGTAAAACAAGAATATAAAAAATTTGAAACTAAAGATGCAGCAAAGATGTCTGTAGAAGAAGTTAAAAATTATTTATTTGCTGCGGGTTGTTGGCCATTTATAAAACAACGTCCTTATGATGTTGTTGCAAATCCAAATCAAGCACCGAAATCTATTTTTGTTTCGGCATACGCTAGTGCACCTTTAGCTGCAGATTTAGATTATACTTTAGCAGGTAAAGAAGCAGAGTTACAGATAGCAATTACAGCTGTTTCTAAACTTACCGATGGTAAGATTCATGTTTCCGTAGCTGCCAATTCTAATTCGCCTTTAGCTAATTTAAATGGAGTTGAACTGCATAAGGTTTCAGGACCTCACCCTTCAGGAAATGTAGGTACTCAAATTGCGAAAATTGACCCTATTAATAAAGGTGAAGTTATTTGGGTAATTACACCACAAGATTTAGTCATTATTGGGGAGTTACTTTTAACAGGTAAATTTAATGCAACTAGAACAATCGCTTTAACAGGTTCTAAATTTAGCAAACCACAATATGTAACTGCAATCGTAGGAGCGAGTATTACAGATGTAACTGCAAGTAATTTAGAAAATGATAATACAAGAATCATCAGTGGAAATGTGCTTTCGGGAAAGGAAGTAAAAGCAGATGATTTTTTAGGTTATTATGACAATCAAATTACGGCCATTCCAGAAGGAGATGATTATGAACTCTTTGGTTGGACGAAACCAGTTTTTAATAAAATTTCTGCTTCAAGAGCGTTGACCTTTTCTTGGTTAACCCCAAATAAAAAGTATGATTTAAATACAAATACAAACGGAGAACACAGAGCATTTGTAGTTACTGGTTCATATGAAAATGTATTTCCTTTAGACATTTATCCAATGCAATTATTAAAAGCATTTATGATAAAAGATTTAGATGAAATGGAAGCTTTAGGAGGTTACGAAGTAGCTCCAGAAGATTTTGCACTAACAGAATTTATTTGTGTATCTAAACAACCGCACCAGAAGATAATACGTGAAGGTTTAGATTTAATGAGAGAAGAATTAGGATAAGGTTATGAGCTTAAAACAAAACTTACATATTTTAAAAGAGAAATATAAAGGGACTAAAATGGCACCTGCATTTAATGCAATCCATACTTTTTTATATTTACCAAATGAAGTGACTCACGGAGGAACTCATATCAAAGCAGCAGATGATTTAAAGCGTACAATGAATATTGTAATTATGGCTTTAGTTCCTTGCTTGCTGTTTGGAATGTTTAATGCCGGTTATCAACATTATGCAGCAATAGATGGTTCTTTAAGAGCAAATGTATTAGCGAACTTTTTTACTTTTGACAATCTATGGATTGGAATTATAAAAGTATTACCGTTAGTTATTGTTTCTTATGGAGTAGGGCTTTTAGTTGAATTTATTTTTGCAGTTATAAAAGGTCACGAAGTAGAAGAAGGATATCTAGTAACAGGAATGTTAGTTCCACTAATTGTTCCAATTGACACGCCCTTATGGATGTTAGCAGTTGCCGTGGTATTTGGTGTTGTAATTGGTAAAGAAGTTTTTGGTGGTACTGGAATGAACATCTTAAACCCTGCTTTAACGATTAGAGCATTTTTATTCTTTGCATACCCAACTTGGATGTCTGGGGATAAAGTTTGGGTATATGATGCCGTAAACAAAACAGGAACTGCAGATGCTATTTCTGGGGAAACTATGTTAGGTTATTATGCGAAAGCTGGTCAAGAAATGACTATTAAAGGTGCAAACGGTGCCGCAGACATTGTAACAACTTATGGTGACAGAGCAAATGAATTGTATTCTAATTGGGATAAATTTGCAGGTTTTATACCGGGTTCTGTTGGAGAAACTTCAACCTTGTTAATCTTAGTAGGAGCTGCCATTTTAATCTTTACAAAAATAGGAAGTTGGAGAATTATCGTTTCTACTTTCTTAGGAGCCGCAGCAATGGGAATTATATTTAATCAAATTGTAGCAGCAGATATTATTACAGAATCTAGTAAGTTTTACGGATTAATGAACACCGTTTGGTACGAACACTTAATGATTGGTGGCTTGGCTTTTGGGGCCGTATTTATGGCTACAGATCCAGTAACAGGTTCGCAAACAAATAAAGGTAAATGGATGTACGGTTTCTTAATTGGTTTTATATCTATTATGATTCGTGTATTTAATCCAGCTTATCCAGAAGGAGTATTCTTAGCAATTTTACTAATGAATGTATTCGCTCCAACAATAGACCACTACGTGGTTCAGGGAAACATAAAGAAAAGATTAAAACGTGCTAAAGTTAAAACTGCCTAAATTATGAGTAAGAGAACAGATAGTAATGGATATACAATGATTTTTGCCGTAATTATGGTGTTAGTCGTTGGTTCTTTGTTAGCTTTTTTAGCATCGTCTTTAAAGCCAAATATTGATGAGAATAAAAGAATAGAGAAACAGCAGAATATTCTGTATGCAATGGGCGTAAATGAAAATGAAGGAACCAGTGCAAACTTTGTTTCTACAAATGTCGCGGGTGATATGTTTCAGGAATACATCAAAAAACAGATAGTTATAGAAGGTAACAAAATCTCTGAAAGCCAAGACGCGTATTTAATTGATGTGAAAAAGCAACAAGCAAATGCAAAAGATGGTAAAGTTAGAAAGCTACCTTTATTTGTTGGTAAAAAAGATGGGAAAACATTTTATGTAGCGCCAATTAGAGGAAAAGGTTTATGGGATGCCATTTGGGGATATGTTGCTTTAGACGAAAACATGATTGTTCAAGGAGCATATTTCGATCATAAAGGAGAAACTCCTGGTTTAGGAGCAAACATAAAACAACGGTATTTTATGGATGATTTCATTGGAGAACATTTAATGTCTGATACTGGAGTTTTTAAGGGAATTACAGTGGCCAAAGGAAATAACGATCCAAAGAACGAAGATAAAACAGATTACGAAGTAGATGCAATTGCTGGTGCAACAATTACTGGTGACGGTGTTTCTGCCATGATTAAAAAAGATTTGGCAATGTATGTACCTTATTTTAAAACATTAAAAAAATAATTTATGGGACTTTTATCAAAAAAAGACGCAAAATTAATTACAGATCCATTAGCGGATAATAACCCAATAACAATTCAAGTATTAGGTATTTGTTCTGCATTGGCAATTACAGCAGAATTAAAAGCGTCTATTGTAATGGCAATTTCTGTAATGTTTGTATTAGGTTTAGGAAATGTTGTGATCTCTTTAATGAGAAATATTATACCGTCTAAAATTAGAATTATTGTGCAACTAATTGTTGTTGCAACATTGGTAATTATTGTGGACTTAGTGCTAAAGGCATTTGCGTACGAACTGAGTAAGACACTATCCGTTTTTGTCGGGTTAATTATTACAAACTGTATTATTATGGGACGTTTTGAAGCCTTTGCTTTAGGAAATGGACCTTGGAGGTCTTTCTTAGACGGCATTGGAAATGCTGTAGGATATGGCGTGATTTTAATAATAGTAGGTTTCTTTAGAGAACTTTTAGGAGCAGGAACTTTGTTAGGGTATCCTGTATTAGGAAATCCAATCCCAGGAGAATTATCAGGTTTATACGCATATGGATATGAAAATAACGGATTTATGTTATTATCACCAATGGCTTTAATTGTGGTTGGAATTCTTATCTGGATACAACGTAGTAGAAATACATCATTAATAGAAGAAAACTAAAATTAGTAAACAGTTAGCAGTCTAAATACATAATTACTGAACACTGAAAACTGAATACTGAATACTAAAAAATATGGAACATATAGAATTATTTTTCAAATCGATATTTATAGACAACATGGTCTTTGCCACTTTCTTAGGGATGTGTTCTTACCTTGCTGTCTCTAAAAAAGTAGCAACTGCTGTTGGTTTAGGAGCTGCAGTTATCTTTGTATTAGCGGTAACCGTGCCTTTAAACTGGCTGTTAGATCAATATATTTTACAAGAAGGGGCATTAAAATGGTTGGGTGCAGAATATGCAGAATACGATTTAAGTTTTTTATCATTTATCATGTTTATTGCAACGATTGCAACAATGGTGCAATTGGTAGAAATTATTGTTGAAAAATTTTCACCTTCATTATACAACTCATTAGGTATTTTCTTACCTTTAATTGCTGTAAACTGTGCCATTTTAGGTGGAAGTTTATTTATGCAATCTCGTGAAATTCCTACTTTAGGGTTATCATTAACCTACGGAGTCGGGTCTGGAATTGGATGGTTTTTAGCAATTTTAGCGATTGCTGCAATTCGTGAGAAAATCAGATATTCAAGTGTACCTCCTGCCTTAAGAGGTTTAGGTATTACATTTATTATTACAGGATTAATGGCAATTGGCTTTATGAGTTTTGGTGGAATGTTAACGGGGGGTGATGAAGAAACGAAAGAAGAACCAACTTTTGAAGCTAGTATAGAGAAAATAGAAGTAAAAAAAGAAGCTAAAGAAATTGTAGCTGAAAATACAAATATAAACTAGAAGAGAAATGATATTAGCAGCAGGTACAACAGGAACCATAATTGCAACAGTAGCAGCTTTTTTATTAGTAACATTGTTATTAGTAACATTGTTATTATTTGTTAAACAAAAATTATCTCCTTCAGGTCCAGTAACTATTACAATCAACGGAGAAAAGAAAATAATAGTGGGTTCTGGTAGCACACTTTTAACAACACTAGGAAGCGAAAAAATATTTTTACCATCGGCTTGTGGTGGTGGTGGATCTTGTGTACAATGTGAATGCCACGTTTTAGAGGGTGGAGGAGAAGCATTGCCTACAGAAACACCTCACTTTACAAAGAAAGAGTTAAAGTCAGGAATTCGTTTAGCGTGTCAGGTGAAAGTAAAACAAGACATGAACATTACAATTCCAGAAGAAGTTTTCGGAATTAAAAAATGGGATGCAACGGTTGTACGAAATTATAATGTGGCATCTTTTATTAAGGAATTTGTGGTAGAAATTCCTGCAGATATGGGTTACAAAGCTGGTGGATATATTCAAATTGAAATTCCATCTTGTGAAGTAAAGTTCGCTGATATGGATATTACAGCACATCCAGAAGAGCATGACACACCAGATAAATTTAAAGCAGAATGGGATAAGTTCAAACTAAGACCATTGGTAATGAAAAATACAGAAACTGTAGAAAGAGCATATTCTATGGCTTCATATCCTGCTGAGGGAAGAGAAATTATGTTAAATGTACGTATTGCTACACCTCCTTTCGATAGAGCAAAAGGTGGATGGATGGATGTAAATCCAGGTGTTGCATCTTCTTATATTTTTAGTTTAAAAAAAGGCGATAAATGTGTAATTTCTGGTCCTTACGGTGAATTTTTTATTAATGAGTCGGAAGCAGAAATGTTATATGTAGGGGGAGGAGCAGGAATGGCTCCAATGCGTTCTCACTTATATCATTTATTCAGAACCTTAAAAACAGGAAGAAAAGTAACGTATTGGTATGGAGGTCGCTCTAAAGCAGAATTATTTTATATTGAGCATTTCAGAGCTTTAGAAAAAGATTTTCCAAATTTTAAATTCTTTATTGCATTATCTGATCCTTTAGATGTTGACAATTGGAAAGTTAAAAAAGATATTAATGATGCTGAAGGAGATGGTTTCGTAGGATTTATACACAATTGTGTGATAGAGAACTACTTGAGCGATCATGAATCTCCAGAAGATATGGAATTATATTTTTGTGGACCACCATTAATGAACAATGCAGTTCAAAAGATGGGTGAAGATTTTGGTCTTGCAGATGAAAATATTCGTTTTGATGACTTTGGAGGATAAGTCTTACAAAAACATTTATTACAAAGAAAACCGATACAAAATTGTATCGGTTTTTTTGTGAATTTTTTATATTGTATTTTTGAGGGTAATTGAATTTTGAGAATGAAAAGCATCCAACTAATATTAAAAAACAAGAAGTACATTAAAATCAAATTAAAAAAAATTGCGACGAATCATTTAGAATTAAAAGCTAAAATTAATGGTATAAAAGGACGCTTTATTTTAGATACAGGTGCTTCAAATTCTTGTGTAGGTATAGACATGATTTCATACTTTAATCTAGATGCTCAAGAAAGTGAAACTAAAGCTGCAGGTGCGGGAGCCACTGATATGGAGACACAACAATCAGAAAATAATTCACTTAAAATTGGAGATTGGAAAACAAAGAAATGTCATTTAGTTTTATTTAACTTATCACATGTGAACAACGCTTTAACTCGACATAATGCTAATGAAGTTCATGGTATTATTGGTGCTGATATTTTAGAGAGCGGAAAAGCATTCATAGATTATAACCAAAAATTTTTGTACTTGAAAAAGCTAAAAAAATAAACCTGATAAGTGTATCTTTGTTATTATAAAAAAAGGAAAATATGAGTTTGCAAAAACAAGTAATGGATAAAATGAAAGAAGCAATGAAGGCAAAAGACACAATTGCTTTGCAGGCTTTAAGAGCAGTGAAATCAGCATTTCTGTTAGCAAAAACTGAAACTGGTGTTCAGGCTGAATTGACTGATGAGCAAGAAATAAAAATTATCCAGAAACAAGTGAAACAAAGAAAAGATAGTGCAGCTATTTTTATAAAACAAAATAGACAAGATTTAGCAGATCCGGAATTAGCTGAATTAGCAATTTTAGAACAGTTTTTGCCTGAAGCAATGTCTGACGAGGCTATTGAAAAAATAGTATTAGAAACGATCGAAAAATTGGGTGCAAGCGGTATGCAAGATATGGGTAAAGTGATGGGGATTGTTTCTGGAAAGTTAGCTGGGCAAGCAGATGGTAAAACAATTTCTACATTAGTAAAAAAGAATTTGATTTAATTAAAATTAATTCTTTCATTTGTAGGAATTAAAATAGGCTGCGTAGTTCAACTGGATAGAATATCAGATTTCGGCTCTGAGGGTTGGGGGTTCGAATCCCTTCGCGGTCACGAATAAATAGTACAATTAAGAAAAAACACGAAGCTTGCTTGAGTGTTTTTTTGTGCGCTGTATTTACCCGTATCTCTACTTTGTAAATAGTTCACTATATTCGAAAGTATTAACCAGTAACTTTCATGAAAGATCTATTAAAATTGGTCACTTTTTGTGTCATATTCTCAAGTTGTAATTATAATCAACAGTCAGAATTAGTTTTCCTCCAAAAAAATGCCTACCAAAACCCTGTTTGGGAAGAAATGTTACTTCAAGATACATATAAGTTTTCTGATGTAGTTTTGGCATTTAAGGCTTATGCTTCTACTCATGACCTTGATAAAGAAACAATAGAGCACTTTGAAAAATTAGAAAAACGGATTAAACCAAACTTAGATAGCAAAGGATATTATACATCTAAATTAGGACAATATAAAAACTTAATGGCGTACAGAGAAGCAACGCCTAGCGCTCAAAAAACAATAACAAACTACACAAATACAGCGACTTTTTTTAACTCTGACATACCAAATAGCACAAGTTATGGTTCATGGAAAAACCTAGGCCCTTTTGGAGATCCTGATGTTAATTGGGAGTTCACATACGGTTCTTTGTATGGTGCTACAGGAAACGGGGCAGTGCAGCATCTTGAAATGCACCCCACAAATCCTGCAATCATGTATGCTTCAACCCGAAATGGAGGGTTATGGAAAACCATAAATTATGGAAAAAATTGGACTCCAGAAACAGATTATTTTGCGACCAACAACACGTCTTGTCTAGAGATCTCTGCTGTAAATCCTTCAATATTCTATTTAGGTGCTGCAGAAGACCAAAAAATTTGGTATTCAATAAATAGTGGAGAAACTTGGGAAGACAGAAGTTCAGGTCTTACAGGGGAAGTCTACGATATTCGTTCAGATCCAACAGATGCTACAAGAGTTCTTGCAGCTACTTCAAAAGGGATTTATATCACTACTAATTCTGGTGAAAATTGGACACAAAAACTTAGCGGACGTTATACGGATATTGAATTAACAGATAATTGGGATTTAATGATTGTTTCTGACGACAATTCAAATGTTGCACCTGGTCTTCATTTTTCTAAAGACAAAGGAGATACCTTCATTGAAAAAAATATTATTACACATCTTACAGAAGTTGATCGATTTTATATAGGAATTCATAAACCAAGTTCTGGAATAACTCAAATATTTGCCTACGGAATTATAGATGGAAATACACCTACTCGTTTTATTGGACTTTGGAAATCTGATTATGATGAAAATCCTGCCGACGGCACTTCGTATTTTAATTTCACAGAAGTAAAACACCCTACATATACATATCCAAATGGCGCAACTCCTTTAAAGTATTATGATAACGCTGACGGATTTATAGCAGAAACAGAAGATTATTATGGCAGTGTAAATCCGTATTCAAGCGCCACTTGGGTAGGTGAATTTTATGTGAGTTCTAATAACCCTGATTGGATGTTAACAATGAGAGAGAAATTTTGGGGTAGTGAAGACGGAGGAATTATGTGGGATTGGAAGCCAAGTTATGGAGGAAGTAATTGGGCAGATAATAGATATATTACCGCAAATGTAGCCAAAGACAGTCTTTTTTGGTGTAATGATGGAGGAATGTGGGCTATAAAGGAAAAAGACTTATTCCCTACACCCTCAGAAGTAACGGCTTCAGGGGTATCAAAACTTGAGTATATAAACACTAAAGTTGTTCCTAAAAACGGAGATATCTGTGTTTCTGAGGGGAGCCAAATGGATGTAAGCCAGATGAATAAGGGTGTGTTTATGACTGGCGGACAAGATATAGGTCAAATCTTCACAAGGAATGGAAGAGATTCACACGTAGCTTCAGCAGATGTATATCGAGGTAGAATTAAACCTACCGATGACGCTATCTTTATTACTGGACGACTTAATGTACAGCTTCCTGGAGAAACGGATACTTTTGCGGTATATAATCGTATAGAACCAGATCATGAGAATTCAAACAGATTGTATGGTTTTACCAATAAAAATATAACCAAGGATGAAAGTGACGTGCGATTAGTGCGCTCTCCTTCAGGAGAAGATGGTTGGCTGGTGAATGATTTTAGGGGTGAAAATAGAGCAAATTTTGGTGGACGTTCATGGACGCCTACTCATAATAATTGGGAAATTGTTTCAACGGCCTCCGCAGGCGGTATAAATGTTAGATCAGGAACTTTTGAGCAATCTAGAGCAAATCCAGAATGGGCGTTCTTAGGAGATGAAACAGGAAATAAACTTTTCTATACAGAAAATTTATCTTCAGCAACTCCTACATGGACAGAATTGTCGAATGCTCCGAAAGCTTCACTTTACAGAATTTCAACGCATCAGTATAATGAAAATATTATCGTTATTGCGACCAACATAGGCGTTTATATTTCTAAAAATAAAGGAGAAACATGGATTAAAAGAGCCAGTTTTCCTCAAACGAGTCCTAAATCAGTTTTAATAGATAAAAACACTTCGGAAGGAATCTATGTTCTAACTGGGGTAACAGTGTATTATATTGATGAAAACTTAACAGAATGGGTAGAATTTAATAAAGGTTTACCACTGCAAAATCTTACAGACATGCGTATTGCGTATTATCCAAACAACGATAACAGATTGTATGTTTCAAAATATGGAAGAGGCGTTTGGTCTTCTAGTTTACAATCTGTATTCAATAGTAATGGAGATAAACCGATTGCTGCATTTTCTATTCATGGAAATAGTACCAATGAAGTTTTTGTTGGAGAAAAAGTTACCCTGTTGGATCAATCTTCAAATGCGACAAGTTTAGAATGGACCATAAAAAATGGCGCAGACGTTATTGTTGTTTCTAATGAAAAAACTCCAGAAGTTACGCTGACAATTCCAGGGCATTACAAAGTTATCTTAGTTGCAACCAACACAAATGGATCCGATACTACAATCAAAGAATATTATATTCTTGTAAATGCTTTTGCTGTTACTGCAGATTGTGTGTTAACATCAACAGGAGTTATCGATTGGTATAGAGGTCTTCGTGAAATAAGAGTAAATGAAGATACATATATTGTTCCTTCTGATGGTTACAAGCCCAGAGAAAACTATATTGATTCAAACAAAACTTTTGAAATTTCCGTCGGAGAAGTAGCAACATTTTATGCAGTAGACAAATACAATCCTGGGTATAATTTTTATTATAAAGCGTGGATTGATTATAATAATGATGGAGATTTTGATGACGCAGGCGAGGAGATTGTAACTTCTGGCGGAACAGTAGAGAATTTTACGGCTAATTTTACGCCTCCAAATACAGCAACGTTAGGACAACATTTATTAATGAGAGTTAGCGGACGTGAATCTAGTTCTGCACCAACGCCGTGTGAAACTTCTGGAAATAGACAAACCGTAGATTTCTTAATCACTTTAAAACCATATGTAACCTTTACATCTTCACATAATTTGATTTCTGAAAATAGTGTTGCTTTACAAGCTGATTTTTCAGGAGCAATAAATGTAGTTGATGCTGGTTTTGTGTATTCAAGATTTGATGGAACTTTAACTACTGACAATTCGAGTATAGCAAAGTATACAACAGCATTAACAAATGCAGATAACTTCACGAAATCTGTTACCAATTTAGAATACAATGTAACCTATTACTATCGGCCATTTGTTCGTGATCAATACGGGATTTATTATGGAACGAAACAAAACGTTCAATTAGCATCTTTCAAAATTCCTTTAGCAGAAAGCCTTGTCGCTGTTAATTTAGGAAATGATCAATGGAAGTTAAAAGGACTCATTTATCCTGAGAATACTCTTTTTGATGAACTATCAATAGAATATGGTACAAACGATTTTAGCAATAATATCGCTTTTAATCCTGCGTGGTATTCTTCAACAACAAATTATAATATCGCTACGGATATTATCACAAGTATAGGAAACACCTATCAGTTTAGAGTAAAAATGGTTGCTAACGGCAAAACATATTATAGTCGCGTTAATTTATTTACAACAGGCTTAACACCTTGTTTTCCAATAGTTAATGATAACCAATGGTATAGAAGGATTAAAAATGTAACCTTTGATGGAAATGAAAATGATAGTTCAGGAAGCACAGGATATGAAGATTTTTCAAGTATAGTATATAATGTAGAAGCAGGTAATTCTTATGTAATATCGGTTACAGATTCTTATGCACCTGGATATAACTTACGTTATATAGTGTATGTAGATTATAATAATGATGGAGATTTTAATGATTATCATGAAGTTGCTGCTCAAGGAGCTCCGGGGGCCGAAACATTCACGAGTTCCATAACCATTCCAACAGTGGATGTTGTTGCTGATACTAATTTAAGAATGCGGGTTATAGCGTATCTCGGAAGTTTAGATTATTGTTCAATAACTATAGGACAAATTGAAGATTATACGTTAAATATTACGAATAATAGTTTATCCATTAACGAGAATGAACAAATTTCAATTAGCATCTACCCAAACCCTGTATTGGATATTTTAACGGTTTCTATTCCTGAATCAGGAAATAATAGTTATTTAGCAGAAGTGTTTAGTATTAATGGAAAGTTGGTACATAGTAGAAAAATACAGGATTCAATATCAGACTTTAAAATTGATGTAAATAATTTCACATCAGGCTTATATATTTTAAAAATATCCAATAACAAAGCAAGTACAATAATTAAATTTATAAAATCATAATATAAGCCTCACTTAAAAATAGAAAGTCTGCATAATATGCAGACTTTTTTGTTTTTGTAAGAAAATCAAATTTATTTAAGTTTTCAAGCAGAAACAAAACTAAAAATCTATGATTTTTGACTTTCTATTTAGACTACTTAGCTATTAGGAATCAGTGCAGCTAATCCCTTCTGGATTAGACTTTTTTTTTTGAGCTTATATCATTCAATCCATATAAAAAGTCCGAACTATAGAATGTCTGGTTCACAATTTATCCTCAAGAATAATTATTTATTTTTGGGGATATTTTTTCCGTTGTATCTACCCGTATTTTAATTTGTAAATAGTTCATTATCTTTGAATTATAAACCAATTTAACAATGCGCTATTTTACATTAGTTTTTTTATTTCTTGGTCTTTCAGGATTTAGCCAAACCATTTCCAAACAGGTGATTGGTCCAGCTGGAGTTACTTATGAAAACGGCACCAACAAACTGAGCTATACTGCAGGAGAATTGGTGGTGGGCGCTATGACCGATGAAGACGGGAGTATACAGTTAGGTAATGGCTATTATCCTTCTTTAGATTTATCAACTCTAAACACAGAATCACCTGAACTTCAATTACAAGTAAAGGTCTTTCCAAACCCTACCACAGAGACCATTTTTATCAGCCATCCTACAGAACAGTTCTTTGAGGTAAGGATTACAGATGTTAGTGGAAAACAAGTTATACAAACAGCGCATCAGAAACAGCAACCCCTAAGTTTACGAAACCTTACTTCAGGTACTTACTTGGTAACTGTTGCCACAAGAGATTCAAAACAAACCAATACGTATAAAATTATCAAACAATGAAAAAGTTTTACATTTTCCTATGCCTAGCCATAGCATCACTAGTACAACTTCAGGCCCAAGCTCCACAAGGTTTTAATTACCAGGCGACTGTAAGAAACAGCGCAGGAGATTTAGTTATCAATACCAATGTGTATTTTAAGTTTAATGTTATTCAGGCGTCACAAACAGCGGATCCTGTTTTTACAGAAACACACAATCAGCTTACAGATGATTTGGGTCAAGTCACTTTAATAATAGGGAAGGGTTCACCCAATACGGGTGTGTTTTCAGAAATCGATTGGTCATTGGGAAGTTACTTTTTAGGTATTGAGTTAAGCATAAACGGAGATAATGACTATGTGGATATGGGCACCACACAACTACTCAGCGTGCCTTATGCCTTATATGCAGCAAACAGCGGCAATGCTGCACCAACAACACCCGATTTAGAAGCTGTACTCGCTGAAAACAACTCAGCGAACAACCAACAAATAAAAAATTTACAAGACCCCACAGATGCGCAGGACGCAGTAACAAAAAACTACACCTATTCAAGAGCAGAGGTTGATGAATTAATTGCTAATCTTCAAAGTCAGATAGACAATACCGAGACAACTTCAGTGACAGACATCGATGGTAATACCTATGACTACATAACTTACGGTACCCAGGTTTGGACCGTTGACAATGCCGCTATGGAAACTTATCGTGATGGAACACCGATCCCACATGTTCCAGGTGGTGAGTTTTTTACTCTTGGCACAGGTGCTTGGGCGTATTTCGATAACGACCCCACAAAAGGAAAGCTTTATAACTGGTTTGCGGTAATGGGCATCCACGACACAGACCCAAACACGCCTAACAAAGAATTTGCACCTGAGGGTTGGCACGTCTCCAGTGATGCCGAGTGGACAACTTTAGAAGAACATCTCATAGCTAATGGTTATAATTATGACCAAACTGCCACAGAAAACAAAATAGCCAAAGCGATGGCCTCTGAAGCAGGCTGGAATAGCTCTCTAGATGACCAAGATATAGATAATAATTGGGCAGGAGCACCAGGCAACAACCAAAGTCTAAATAATAGCAGTGGCTTTAACGCCTTCCCTGAGGGTGGTCGTGGCTTCAATGGTGCGTTTGACTCTGATGGTATCAATGCTACATTTTGGAGTTATACTGAGAACAGTTCAAGTTGGGGCCTGAGATACAATTACAATAGTCTATACCAAGACGACTCAACACCCACTCTCGGCTTTTCGGTTCGTTTTGTTAGGGATTAATTTTTCTTGACCCTACTCTTAAAGGGGCTGCCAAGTGTAGCTCCGTCTTTTAAATCAGCCCCTAAAGGCGCTAGTTTTTTAGCTTTTACTATTCGTTTACGGATGTGTTTTAGGATTTAAATTTATAGCAATAAAAGTTTCTGAAACTCTTTAATCGTGTTCGAACTATCGAATGCTTGGATCACAATTTTTACAATGCTTAAAAATATTTAATTGTTTTTTTGCATTTTTATTGTTGGTCTCTCATTTGTGTATAATTAAATATGATTTAGGGTGCTTGTAGCCGTTCGAATATAGTCTTTAAAATATACTGAATATTGAATTGAAATATCCTTAAGAACTTATCCAAGAACTTGCTCCTATGCGGGGTGGTATTGATAAAATAAATACTTAAAAACCAACTTTACGAAATATAATTTCTATATCGTTTTAAAGGTCCTTTTCTGCAAGCAAGTTCACTTCTAAAGTTCAGATATTTATGAGAAAAAATAACTCTTTATGCGGTAAATGGTTGCCTTCATTTTTTTACAAATTTTTGTAAAATTTACCAGGTGTCATACCTGTTTTAGTTTTAAAAGCTCTGTAAAAAGATTGATGTGAATTAAAACCAGATTCTTCTGATAATGACAATATAGAACAACGCTTTAGATAATCTGTTTTTATCAAATCAATTGCGAAATCAATTCGTAAACTATTAATATATGTTTTCCAGTTTCCTTGGGTTTTATTTAAAATAGCTGAAATTATGGCTTTTTGGTCTAAACCCGTTCTCTCAGATACGATTCTTACCGCAAATTTTTTATTTAAAAATAATTGTTCACTAATCATTAGATCATCTACTTTTCTATACATGTCATCAATATTGTCTAATTTAGAAATATCCGTTTTGTGCAGTGTTGGAATAATAATTACTATACTAGGGTATAAAGCGAGACTAACTGATGATAAAAAACTAAAAATTTGTGTTAGGTAATTAAATAATAAATCATATTTAGAATAAGAACTATTAAAATAATAAAATATCACAGTTAAAATTGTAACAAAAACAAGAAATAAATAAACATTAATAAAAATTAAGTAGTGTTTTTTTTTTCTGTTTTCTTGAAACTTTCTGCTCTTATTGGCTATTATAAAGGTAGTAATAAGTACAATTAAAATAATTAAACGACTGAATAAAACAGTATCAGATAAATATGCTTTATCTAATATTGGTATGTTGTAAATTTTTTCATGTCTAGTTATTAATTTTAATATGTGTATA
>Ga0209712_10001880_pt1 | contig 17645 bp, 14 predicted proteins | sample ArcOceMetagenome_FD_187443 | JGI IMG/M metagenome (GOLD analysis project Ga0209712, IMG submission 187443) | Marine eukaryotic phytoplankton communities from Arctic Ocean - Arctic Ocean - Greenland ARC118M Metagenome (SPAdes) (version 2) | ecosystem: Environmental > Aquatic > Marine > Oceanic...
TTTCTGATCTGTCAGCCAATTCCTGCAATGTGCCATATTCAGCTTCTGTCAGTCCCTGACTCATTTGCTTTTTACTCCGATAATGCATTATCAGCCATATCGGAGCGACAAAGATCATAAATATAATAATGGGCGCTACTATGATTCCAATCACGTCTTCCACAATTTACCTCCTTTTTACCAGTGTCTACTGACCGTATCTATCTTACTTTTTACTAGTCGATGATTTACTTTGCATTTTTTTCTTCAATGCCGCTAGTTCATCATCGATTTCATCATCTGACTCAAGCTCAGCAAATTCGTCAGCTAAGGTTTTTTTACCTAAATCGTAGGCATCGACTTGTGACTCTAAATCATCAATTTTACGTTCGTATTGCTCAAAACGTCCCATTGCAGCATCAACTTTGCCACTATCCAAACTTTTCTTAACCTCAAGTCTAGAGCTCACTGTTTTCTGGCGCAATAAAATAGCTTTTTGACGTGTTTTAGCATCCGCTAGTTTATCTTGTAACTGCCCTACTTCACTTTGCAATTTAGTAATTTGCTCATCAACGCCCTTAAGTTCAGATGATAATGCGCTGGCATGTTCGTCGCATTTTTTCTTTTCTTGCAATGCGGCGCGAGCTAAATCTTCTCTATCCTTACTGATAGCTAGTTCTGCTTTAGCTTTCCAATCTTTAGCTTCGTTTTGCATTTTTCCTATTTGCGAAGAAATCTCTTTCTTACTAGCCAAGGTCTTTGCTGAAGCAGAGCGCACTTCAACCAAAGTGTCCTCCATTTCCTGAATAATTAAGCGTACCATTTTTTCTGGATCTTCGGCCTTATCTAAAATGGAATTAATATTTGAGTTCACTATGTCTGTGAAACGCGAGAAGATACCCATAGTCTTTACCTCTTTTATCAAATGTTAGTTAAATATTGTTACTTAACTGGATTATTGGTTTTTCTTATCAATTTCTTATCAAGTACTATTCAATTTGTGGGCCAACATCATAGTTTAACTAAATTATTGATTTTAAAGAAATATTAATTTACACGCCGAACGCTGGGATCTACAATAATTAGTAAGAAGACTATAAGTTAGTCGTTTAGACCATTATTTGAGGATATTGATGAGCCGCTTTCGCCAACAAGATAAAATGCTAGGTCAATCTAATAATTTTTTAGAGGTCTTAGAGCAAATTTCACAAATTGCGCCTCTAAACAAACCTGTTTTAATTATTGGTGAAAGAGGCACGGGTAAAGAGCTTGTAGCCGCCCGCATGCACTTTTTGTCAAAACGCTGGGAACAAACTTACCTAACACTAAATTGTGCTGCACTTAACGAAAGCTTGTTAGAAAGTGAACTGTTTGGATACGAAGCAGGTGCATTTACTGGTGCAGCTAAACGTCGAGAAGGGCGATTCGAAACAGCAGATAACGGCACCTTATTTTTAGATGAACTATCTAATACTTCTGGTATGGTTCAAGAAAAGCTGCTTCGTGTGCTTGAGTATGGAGAATTTGAACGTGTAGGTGGTTCTCGCAGCGTGAAAGTCGATGTTCGAATAGTTGCAGCGACGAATGAAGATTTACCCGCTTTAGCTGACTCTGGCGAGTTTAGAGCAGATTTGCTAGATAGATTGGCATTTGACGTTATCACCCTGCCTCCTTTGCGCGAACGTAGAGAAGACATCATGATGTTAGCAGAAAACTTTGCTATTAATATGGCCAGAGAACTTGAGATGGAACTATTCAGTGGTTTTACTGAAAAAGCCAAACGGACTTTATTGGATTATCACTGGCCAGGTAATATTCGTGAATTAAAAAATGTGGTGGAGCGTGCGGTATATCGCAGCAATAACCCTAATTTACCGGTACATAATATTGTATTAGATCCTTTCGAATCAATTTATCGACCACAAAACAGAATAAAAACACAGGATAGAATTACCCAAACAGAGGTTGTTTCTTCTCCCATTACAGCGTCAGAAACGCAGCCAAATGATCAAGCTTTAACTTCGCCCAGTACAAACTTAGCCTTTGATTTCCCTGTCGATTTAAAAGAACTTTCGCAGGACTTTGAAATTGATTTAATTAACCAAGCATTGGCCGACAGTCAATTTAACCAAAAGAAGACCGCAGAAAAACTCGGATTAACTTATCATCAATTACGTGGTTATTTAAAAAAGTATAATTTATTGGAACAAACTAACGAAGATATGGATTAGGCTAAACTCTTGAATATGTTCAATAAAAATAACAAAAATGTTTGGTTCAAGACAACTTTGATTGTCCTGGTGAGTACTTTTTTGTGTGCTTGCGATGCACTGCTTCAATCAAAATCAGACCCAAATGGCATTGTGTATTGTTCTGAAGGAAGCCCGTTCAGTTTTAACCCACAATTAGATACGTCAGGCACAACTGTAGATGCTTCATCGCACCAAATTTATGACCGATTAATAGATTTTGATCCTGTAACTGGAGATATTGTACCCGCGCTGGCTACCAGTTGGCTGGTAAGTGATGACGGTAAAACCTACACCTTTCAACTGAGACAAGAGGTCTCCTTTCACAAAACTCAAACCTTTAGGCCAACACGCTTTTTTAATGCAGACGACGTATTGTTTAGTATTAATCGTTGGCGTCTCGATGATCACCCGTATCACGACATATCCGGTGGAAGGTATCCTTATACCGACAGCCTGAACCTTGGTGGCTTAATAACAGAAGTTAATCGCTTAAATGGTTATCGGGTAGAAATCATCCTTAATAAACCAGAAAGCTCCTTTTTAGCTAACCTTGCGACAGATTTTGCTGTGATATTATCCGCTGAGTATGCAGATAAATTGGTATCACGGAACCAAAAAGAGCTAATAGATTTTAAGCCAGTTGGCACAGGCCCATATCAACTGGCAAGTTTTCGCCAAGACCATTATATTCGTTATATAAAACATCCGGAGCATTGGCGCCAGATTGAGCTAACTGACAAGCTCATATTTGATATCACCCCATCCAGCTCACTTAGACTTGCAAAACTTCTTACCGCCGAATGTGATGCCATTGCTTTACCAGCCCACAGTGAACTGGAGGTGATCCGTCAACAAGATGATTTAGTATTAGATGAAAAGCCTGGCTTAAACGTTGGATTTTGGGCATTTAACACCTCTAAACCACCTTTTAATAAACCCCAAGTGCGTAGAGCTTTAGGCATGGCGATTGATAAAAACGCTTTGATTGAAGCCATTTATTTTAATAGCGCAGTTGCGGCAAAAAACATTGTTCCACGCACATCTTGGGCGTTTCAAGATGATGTTAGGCCTCTTAGTTACAATCCGATAGCGGCAAAAAGACTGTTGCGTGAACAAGGGGTACCCGAGGGCTTTTCAATGACAGTCTGGGCTATGCCCGTGCAACGAGCATACAATCCAAATGCTATGAAAATGGCCGAGCTAATCCAAGCTTATCTGCAAGAAGTTGGCATACAAGTTAATATTATTAGTTACGAATGGTCAACGTTTAGAGAGCGTTTAACTGAGGGGCTTCATGACTCTGTTTTAATTGGTTGGTCAGCAGACAATGGCGACCCAGATAACTTTTATCGTCCATTGTTATCGTGTGCAGCCATTGAATCTGGAACTAACAGGGCAATGTGGTGTTCAGACGAATATGACTTATTGATTAATCAAGCGTTACAATATTCAGACATCAGCGAACGGACCTACTTTTATGGTAAAGCCAATGAACTTTTAGCCGAACAATTGCCTTTAATCCCCATAGCTCATGCTTCTCGATACCAAGCCCATAGGAAAGAAATAGAAGGATTAGTGATTAACCCATATGGTGGTGTGCGGTTTGGTGGAGTGAAAAAGTTCTAATGGCTAATGTATTGTTGCGCTACGCAAACCTTGTTTTTATCACTCTTTTTATCCTAAGCTTACTGTCTTTCTTATTAGCTTATTTATTTCCTGGGCAAGCCTTAGAGAATCTCACCGGCCTGAGGCTTAACGAATTAACAGCACTGCAAAATAGTCAGATAATATACACTATTGATGAGAATATATTTATCCAATACTGGCATTACATGGGTGAACTATTTGCAGGTAACTGGGGCGTCAGTTTCAATTCAGGTTTGCCTCTATATGAAGATGTTGGCTATTACCTCCCAGCCAGCATAGAGCTGAGCGCCTATGCACTTTTTTTATCTTTTTTCATTGGCCTACCTTTAGGTTTTTTAGCCGCCTTGCGACATCATAAACTTACAGACTATAGCTTGCTATCGGTGAGCTTGTTGGGTTACTCAATACCAGTATTCTGGCTAGCCTTGATCATGATTTTAGTGTTTTCTCTGCAACTAGGATGGTTTCCTTTATCTGGGCGAGTTAGCTTAATATTTGAAATCCCTAACGTCACAGGTTTCATCTTAATCGATATTTTATTATCTGATTCTACTGATAAACAAGACGAATTGATTGATGCATTAAGGCATCTTATTTTACCCACTTTTTCAATTTCAGTTGTCACTACAACACTCATATTTCGCATCACAAGACGTTCAGTAATTGAGACCTTAAATAGCGAGTTTATCTTAGCTGCTTACGCTAGGGGTTTAACTCCAAGACAAGTGTTAATGCGTCACGGAGTGAGAAATGCGCTAATACCAATTTTGCCACTCTTAGCCATGCAATTTCCTACTTTATTAACCAATGCAATGATAGTAGAGAGTATCTTTTCTTGGCCGGGTATAGGAAATTGGCTAATTCAGGCTATTTATCAACAAGATTACCCCGCAATAAGAGCAGGAATGTTGGCCGTCTCAGTTTTGGTTGTCATTTTCACTATGTCGATTGATCTTATTATTCGTATAACCGATCCAAGACGCAGAAGGGCTGAACGTGCCACAATCTAGTTTATATCAGGAAGAGCATCATCCCTCTCCACTGCAATTCACTTGGATGGAATTCAAAAAAAACCATATCGCAGTTGCTGGATTGTTTTGTTTTGCTTTTTTTATAATTATCACTATTTTTTGCCCATTATTAGCGCCCTTTGATCCAAATATACAACTAATTGGTGACTTGTTGATACCACCCGCTTGGGATCCTAATGGTGGCATTAGCCATTTATTTGGAACTGACGCCTTAGGCCGTGATTTATTATCTCGGATTATTTATGGCACCAGAATGACCTTTGGCATTAGTTTGTTGTTGGTTATGGTGGCAATGCTGCTGGGTGTTGGTTTAGGAGCCCTAGCAGGAATGAGTAGAGGGTTTCGCTCAAGTTTTCTTAATCATATTTTAGACTCTGTTCAAGCTATCCCAACGTTGCTTATCGCAATTATTATTATTGCCATCTTAGGTCCGGGTTTAGTTAATAGCATGTGGGCAATAGCGCTAGCACTTATACCTCAATTTGTTCACCAAACTCGTGACTTTGTAAGACATGAATTGTCTAAAGAATATATTATGGCGGCCAAACTAGACGGTGCCAGTAAATCGCATATTTTTGCCCACTCCATATTGCCGAATATGGGTGAGTTGCTAGTGGTACAGGCGACCTTAGCTCTATCTGTTTCTATTCTAGATATTAGTGCTTTAGGCTTTCTTAAATTAGGCGCTCAATCCCCCTCTTCAGAATTAGGTGCAATGTTGTTGGAAGGCATTGAGGTCGCTTACATTGCTCCTTGGACTATTGCCTTGCCTGGTGGAGCATTGTTTCTAATGATGATTTCCATCAATTTAGTCGGCGATGGTTTGCGCTCAGCACTTAGAAATAGGTTGTTACACTCATGATTTTGCTTGATATCAAAAACCTCACCTTAGAAATTGATATCTCTGCAGGATGGGTAAAGGCGCTTGATAAAATCAACATGGTTATCCACGAAGGTCAAATTCATGCCTTGGTTGGTGAATCAGGTTCAGGCAAGAGTTTGATAGTCAAAGCAATTGTTGGAGCACTGCCTTACCGCTGGCGAATTACTGCTGACCGGATGACTTGGAAAGGACAAAACTTATTGACCATGTCGGTCAAAGAACGGCGTAAGTTAATTCGTAAAGATATCTCGGTGATCTTTCAAAACCCTCTTGAGTCTCTCGATCCCAGCTTGACATTAGGCCAGCAGCTAAAAGAAATGCTTCCCAGCGAGCAATATACTAAGACTTGGTTTTGGCAGCGCAATCAAGAAAAACAAGCATTAGCCGTAAAGCTACTTCATAAGGTAGGTATTAAAAATCATAAACTATGCCTAACTAGCTATCCTCATCAAATTGCCAACGATGTGGTACAGAAGTTTATGGTTGCAATGGCACTTGCATCTGAACCTAAATTAATCATTGCCGATGATCCCACTAAAGGCATGGAAGTGACTTCAAAGATACAAATATTGAAGTTACTCAGTAGGGTCAACCAAGTAAAAGGTATGAGCGTTTTATTTGTCAGCCACGACTTGTTAGCTATATCCAGTATGGCTAGTTATATGACCGTTTTATATTGTGGACAAACAGTTGAAAGTGGTGATTTAAGGCAACTAAGAAAACGTGCCTTTCACCCTTACACCCAAGCACTGCTAGATAGTGCACCGAGCTTTCGCAAGGACTTACCTCCAAAGTCCCCGCTCAGCTCACTTGATGGAACAATCCCAACATTGCATCATTTACCCATAGGCTGCAGATTAGGCCCAAGGTGCCCGAGAGCTCGAAGAGAATGTGTGGAAATACCTCAAATTAGACGGGTTCATAGACATTTCTATAGTTGCCATTTTCCACTACATTGGGATTCCAAGTAATGGATCTTATCAATGTTGAAGCCTTAACTTTTCAAAATCACACAAAAAGTATGTGGTCTAAAAGCAAAATAACTTTTGATTTAGGGCCTGTTAGCTTTAACTTTAAAGCAGGTGAAACCTTAGCTATTGTTGGCGATAACAGCTCGGGGAAGTCATTATTAGCGAAGCTACTTGTGGGTTTAGAAACGCCTAAAAGTGGAAAAATTTATATGAATGGATTGGAACTAAACGAATCGAATATTAGTACCAGATGCCATGATATTAGGATGATTTTCCAAAATAGTAATGAGTCACTCAACCCGGGACTGACGTTGGGCTCCATTTTGGAAGAACCGCTGCGCCTCAACACTAAACTTAATGCTCAACAGCGCAAGTCCCTGATAGAACAGACTCTTAGGCAAGTTGGGTTAATGGCAGAACATCAGTTTTTTTATCGGCATATGTTGTCAGATGGACAACGCCAAAGAATAGCTTTAGCCAGAGCTTTAATACTTAACCCAAAAGTGATTGTTGCAGATGAACCCTTCGCAGCGTTAGATCCCTCGGTACGATCTCAAGCGGTCAATCTTTTAATGAAATTGCAGCGTGATTTAGGACTAGGCTTTATCTTTATTTCCCACAATTTAGGCATTGTTAGACATATATCTGACAAAGTAATCATCATGAAAGATGGCAAAATAGTGGAGTCAGGAAAGACTGATGCCATATTTAATTGGCCTAAAGATGAATATACTAAAAAGTTAGTGGAATCACATCAGGCATTAATTAATGGACAAAATAGTCAGCGCTGAGTGTTACAGAATAAATGGTGCTAAATTGCATGTTACTTAGCACCATCTAATTTTAAATTTTATCCAACTAAAGCCAACAATATCCCAGCAGCTACTGCAGAACCCAATACACCTGCCACATTAGGCCCCATAGCGTGCATCAGCAAGAAGTTATGATGATTTGCCTCTAGTCCAACCTTGTTAACCACTCTGGCCGCCATAGGCACTGCAGACACTCCAGCGGCGCCAATCAGTGGATTGATTTTTTGGCTGCTCAGTTTGCTCATCGCTTTTGCCATTAATATGCCTGCTGCGGTTCCAATAGAGAAGGCTATGGCACCTAAAGCCAAAATACCTAAAGTTTCAATAGTCAGAAACTTATCAGCCGATAATTTTGAACCAACCGCCAATCCTAAGAAGATTGTCACAACATTAATTAACTCATTTTGAGCACTGTTACTTAATCTATCTACCACACCTGATTCTTTCATCAAGTTACCTAAACAGAACATACCCACTAAGGGCGTTGCGGTAGGTAAAAACAAGATACATAGTAATAAAACAGCTAAAGGAAAAATAATTTTCTCGCGCTTAGACACAAATCTAAGTTCAGGCATTTCTATTTTTCTTTCTTCTTCGGTAGTAAATAGACGCATAATTGGAGGCTGAATAATAGGTACTAACGCCATATACGAATAAGCTGCTACTGCAATGGCACCTAATAAATCAGGGGCCAGCTTGGATGCTAAAAATATCGCCGTTGGACCATCAGCACCACCAATAATGGCAATAGCTGCGGCATCTTGTAATGAAAATTCGAAGCCTGGCACCATGTTTAAGGCTATCGCACCAAATAGTGTACCAAAGATACCAAACTGTGCAGCTGCGCCAAGTAGCAGCATTCTAGGGTTGGCAATTAACGCGCTGAAGTCTGTCATCGCTCCCACGCCCATAAAAATGAGCAAAGGAAACACACCCGTGTCGATACCAATATGATAAACAAGGTAAAGCAATCCACCTGGATCACTAAAACCAGCCAATGGAATATTGGTTAATACTGCGCCAAAACCAATAGGTAGCAGCAACAGCGGTTCAAACTTTTTAACAATGGCTAAGTATAGTAATAATGCGCCAACGCTCATCATGATCACCTGACCTAACTCAAAATGAGCTAAAGAAGTGCTTTGCCATAATAATTCGAGCTTTTCCATGTGTATTCCTTACCCTATTACCAATAAAGGTTGACCCATTTTCACAGCATCGCCTTCTTTAGTTGAGATATTGGATACCATACCTGACACAGAAGCCCGGATTTCAGTTTCCATTTTCATGGCTTCCATAATGATGACTACATCGCCTGAAGTGACCACATCACCGTCACCTACCAGCACTTTAAAAATATTCCCGGCAAGTGGTGAATTTAACGTTTTTCCGGTTGTTGAAGCAGCACTAGTCCCTTGAATCACAGGCGAAGAATGAGGTGACGCTTGCACATTGGTTAACTCACCGCTTTGAGCCACTTCAACTTCAAACACTTGACCGTCAACACGCACTGAATATGCAGCAGCACCAGAGTTTGTTGGCTCGACCGGCACAGCACTACTGGCGGCAACTTGTGAAGTTTGACTTGGTGTTGGCTCGAATGCACCAGGGTTATTTCTATTTTTAAGAAACTTTAGCCCAATTTGTGGAAATAAGGCATAGGTCAATACGTCATCCACTAAATCACCTGCTGTTTGAATAGATTCTTTTTTGGCAATATCTGTAAGTTCAGCGGTAAGCGCTTCTAATTCGTCTTCAATTAGGTCTGCTGGGCGGCATGTAATGGCTTCTTTGCCATCTAATACACGTAGTTGTAGTTCTCTGTTAACGGGAGCAGAAGTCGCACCATACTCACCTTTGAGTACACCGGCTGTTTCTTTACTGATGCTTTTGTAACGTTCACCCGTTAACACGTTGATAACAGATTGTGTGCCAACAATCTGTGAGGTTGGTGTAACCAAAGGAATAAAACCAAGATCTTCTCTTACTTTTGGGATTTCTAGTAGCACTTCATCCATCTTATCTTCAGCGCCTTGCTCTTTAAGCTGAATTTCCATGTTAGTTAACATACCGCCAGGCACCTGAGCAATTAGAATTCTCGCATCAACACCTTTAAGACTGCCCTCAAACTGCGCATATTTTTTACGCACATCACGGAAGTAACTCGCAATTTCAGTAAAAGCTGGTAGTGCTAAGCCGGTATCTCGTTCTGTACCTTCAACAATCGACACCATCGTTTCAGTAGCAGTATGACCATAGGTCATACTCATTGATGAGATAGATGTGTCTAATATATCGATACCTGCATCAATTGCTTTTTGATAGGTAGCTGTGCTCAAGCCCGTCGTTGCATGGCAATGCATAGCTATCGGTACTTCGATAGACTCTTTTAATCGAGTAACCAACTCCTCACACTCGTATGGCTTTAGCAAACCAGCCATATCTTTTATACAAATTGAATGCACCCCCATATCTTGTAATTTGTTAGCCATATCCAGCCAGGTTTGCAATGAATGAACAGGTGACACTGTGTAAGACATGGTTCCTTGGGCATGTGCTCCTTGTTTAATCGCTGCCTTAACCGCTGTTTGTAGGTTACGAATATCGTTCATCGCATCAAATATACGGAAAACATCCACACCATTTGCATGTGCTCGTTCCACAAACTTTTCAACCACATCATCTGCATAATGGCGATAACCTAAAAGATTCTGCCCACGTAACAACATTTGTTGTTTAGTTTTAGGCATCGCCTTTTTAAGCTGACGAATACGCTCCCAAGGATCTTCTCCTAAATAACGAATGCAAGCATCAAAAGTAGCCCCACCCCATGTTTCTAGTGACCAATAGCCAATATCATCTAGTTTACTTGCTATCGGTAACATGTCTTCAAGACGCATTCTGGTCGCTAGAAGTGATTGATGAGCGTCACGCAATACAACATCTGTAATCGCTAATGGTTTACGCATGGGATTACTTCCTTAAAAAGTTTTAAACTAGTGTGACTGTCTATGTTGAGAGATAGCTGCGCTGATCGCAGCCACAATCTTTGGAGACACACTTTGGTTATTAGACGAGCTGCGGTCAGAAAACTTGGACTGGTTCTGTAAAGTGTTTAGCGACTCATCAGGGATAAGTTTGTTAATCCAAGCAATCAAAGTAATTGCACCAATTAGCATCGATAAAAACAAAAACACTACTACCATTCCTACTAATAATAAATTAGCAGCTTCCGCAAGAGCATTTGCGACTTCAGGTTGCATACAAACGTGATCTCAACATTAAACAGATTAATAGGTGATAAGTACCATGCAGCCTAAGAAAACACAACAAAACGCCAAGAGGAAAAATGCATAAAAAATAAGAATAAATTCACTTTTTACGGATATTTACCCACATTCACCCTGCCATTAACAAGTTCCTTACATCATGAGTAAAAAATCACACCAAATAGTGTCGAACACAATATATTGCAGATACAAAAAGTATAAAAAATGAATCTGTAGGCTTTTCGTATATATGAAGTCTGGATGTAAGAAGCTTTGTTTTTAAAAGCTCAGCTCCGATATCCATTTAGCGGTAAGGATTTTGAGATTGTTAATTACTAAATGGAGGGCATGTCATCAAGGATATTTAATTTATCAAAAAAGCATTTATAAATTTAAGGCAATAAAAAAGCCCACAAAATATGTGGGCTTCAGTATATGGTGCGCGTGGAAGGATTCGAACCTCCGACCACCTGGTTCGTAGCCAGGTACTCTATCCAGCTGAGCTACACGCGCTTAAACTGTTTATTTTAGAAGCATAACAAAATTTGGTTAAGCGTCTAAAAAATCTTTGAAATATGGTGCGCGTGGAAGGATTCGAACCTCCGACCACCTGGTTCGTAGCCAGGTACTCTATCCAGCTGAGCTACACGCGCATTAACATACTTTCACACCAAGACCCAATGGCGGAGAGGGAGGGATTCGAACCCTCGGTACGAATAAACGTACGGTTCCTTAGCAGGGAACTGGTTTCAGCCACTCACCCACCTCTCCGGAATTTGAATCTTGCAACACATTTTAGGATGTTTGTCTGTTTAACTCACCTAGATTATCCGTCTAAATCTCATGCTTTGAAGCGTTTGAATTAGTGTTAACCTCTCCTAAATGTGGAGCCGAAGTTTACCGATCCACATGAGTAAGTCAAACACTTTTTATGAACTTAATGACAGCTTGCTGGCATTTTAAACAATTATTGGTTAAGTGCTTATTATTTGTCAGGTTTGGATGAAAATCAGGCATAAAAAAAGCTGGTTCCCCAGCTTTTTCTAAGTCCAATCGCTACTAGTCTTCGTCAGTACTTGCTGCCTGTTCATGGGCGGCAAGTTGAACGTTCTTTTCAGCTTGGATACGCATATAAATTTCTTCACGATGCACAGATATTTCCTTAGGCGCATTCACACCAATTCTTACCTGATTACCTTTTACACCTAATACGGTCACGGTGACGTCATCACCAACCATTAGGGTTTCTCCAACACGACGAGTTAAAATTAGCATTCTATTGCTCCTTTATCCGTTAAAAACACGATTCCTTCGTTAAAGTTAGTGTAAATCACCAGCAACGCCAGCAAATTTACCCAATCGGTTTTTCCCTATTTTTGTTGTCACCACAAAAAACAACCGAAAAATTCTTATCTTATTTTATTTTATTGATTTATTAACTTCTTGCAACTTTTCTTCTAACCAAGCTTGCACTGAAGCAATGGCTGAGTCTAAATTTTGTGGTTCAGATCCGCCTGCCTGAGCCATATCAGGACGACCTCCTCCTTTACCACCAACCTGTTGGGCAACAAAATTGACTAAATCACCGGCTCTAATTTTTTTCACTAAATCTTTGGTCACACCTACTATCAAGCTTACTTTATTATCTTCAGCTATTCCCAAAACAATTATTGCGCTACCTAACTGGTTCTTAAAGTCATCTACCATAGTTCTGAGGACTTTAGCCTCAACGCCTTGTAAGACTGTAGACAGCACTTTCACGCCTTTTATTTCAGAAACCTGTGACAATACGTCTGTAGTGGCATTACTGGCTATTTGTCGTTTTAATTTTTCTAATTCTTTTTCTACTATTTTGTTTTGTTCTATTACCTGCTTGATACGTGTAGGCAGCCCTTGTGGATCTGTTTTTAATAAACCTGCAATTTGACTCATTTGTTGACCTTGGTTTTGAACAAGGACTAATGCTTTTTCACCAGTAACCGCCTCGATTCTTCTGACTCCAGCAGCAATACCGCCTTCTGAAACAATCTTAAAGAATCCGATATCGCCAGTTCTATTAACATGTGTTCCGCCGCACAGTTCCATAGAAAAGTCTCCCATAGAGACAACACGTACGTCTTCTGCATATTTTTCACCGAATAAAGCCATTGCACCTGCGGCTTTAGCTTCATCCAGATTCATTAACTTGGTATCTAAACCATGGTTGGCACGAATTTGCTCATTAACTAACTTTTCAACACTTTGGAGCTCTGAATTAGTTACTGCCTCAAAATGTGAAAAATCAAAACGAAAACGCTCGTCAGATACCAATGAACCTTTCTGGTTCACATGCTCGCCTAATACTTGTTTCAATGCGGCATGCATAAGGTGCGTGGCACTGTGATTTAATTTTATCGATTCACGGCGTCCAAGATCGTATTCAGCTTGTACCAAGTCACCCAGTTGAAAATCTGAATCAGCCGTCCCTTTATGCGCAATAGCATTGCCCAGCTTAACAGTGTCTCTAACTGCAAAACTGCCGTTAGCACTTTTAAGTACACCAGTATCTCCAGCTTGTCCGCCTGATTCAGCATAAAAAGGGCTCTTATCAAGAACAACAACGCCCTCATCACCCGCTCTTAATTGTTTTACCTGTTGACCGTTGGCAAATAATTCAACAATTGTGGACTGATTAGTTTGTTGATCATAACCAGTAAATTCAGAAGAACAATTAGACTTTAGTAGTTCATTATAATCAGTATCAAACTGACTCGCTTGTTGTGCGCGTTTTCGCTGAGCAGCCATAGCAGTTTGAAAACCTGCTTCGTCAATACGCAAATCTTTTTCACGGGCTACGTCATTGGTTAAATCTGCAGGGAAGCCATATGTATCGTAAAGCTTAAAGACTAATTCGCCAGGCACCACATCTGATGTAAGCTCATTAAGAGCATCGTTAAGAATACTCATTCCACGTTCAAGGGTACGAGAAAACTGCTCTTCTTCAGTTTTTAATACTTTTTCTATGAGTGCTCTATTTGCGGTTAGTTCAGGGTAAGCGTCAGCCATTTGTGTTTCTAAGGCCGCCACTAGACGATAGAAAAACACGCCACTGGCACCGAGTTTATTACCATGTCTGACTGCCCTTCTAATAATACGTCTCAATACATACCCTCGGCCTTCATTCGAGGGTATAATTCCGTCACAAATCAAGAAACTACAAGAACGGATATGGTCAGCAATAACTCGCAAAGACTTATCTTGCTTATCTGATGCCCCCACAATTTTGGCAGTCGCTTCAATCAAATTCTGAAAAATATCGATTTCATAATTGCTATGCACATCTTGTAAAATCGCTGACACACGCTCTAAGCCCATACCAGTATCGATAGAAGGCTTAGGCAGAGGTTGCATAATGCCATCACTTTGACGATTAAACTGCATAAAGACCAGATTCCAAATTTCAATAAATCGGTCGCCGTCCTCTTCTGGAGAGCCAGGAGGTCCGCCCCAAATATGTTCGCCGTGATCATAAAAAATTTCTGAACAAGGTCCGCAAGGACCGGTATCGCCCATAGACCAAAAATTGTCTGAGGTGCTGATACGAATAATTTTGTCTTTTGACAGGCCTATCTTATTTTTCCATATATCGAAAGCTTCGTCGTCTGAGTGATAGATGGTGACCAGCAACTTATCTTTAGGCAGGTTTAATTCTTTGGTCAAAAAATCCCAAGCATATTGAATCGCATCTGCTTTAAAATAATCCCCAAAACTGAAGTTACCTAACATTTCAAAAAAAGTATGATGACGGGCGGTATAACCTACATTTTCAAGATCATTATGTTTACCACCTGCTCGCACACAACGTTGCGAAGATGTGGCTTTGTCGTAGCTGCGGGACTCAGTGCCTAAAAAAACATCTTTAAACTGATTCATTCCAGCATTTGTAAATAGAAGCGTTGGATCATTTGCTGGAACTAAAGATGAACTGGATACTTTTTGATGTCCTCTTGCGGCAAAAAAATCTAAAAATGCACACCGGATCTCGGCGGTTGTTTTACTCATTTACAATCCTGAAATTATTAATTAGTGGAGTCGAAATATGTCTAAAGCAGCATAAACAAAGCTTATGGCGCCAAAGATATCAGCTTAGTGGACTTTTGTTAAGGCTAGCGTTAACACTAAGAAGCGTTAATCTTTAGACGATTCAATCGCATAGCAAATTTGTTCATGAATAAAACCTCGATAATACATAAATCTTTGTCGTTTTTGCTGTTCGTTAAAGTCTTTAACGGACTTATTAGCATATTTTTTACAAACACTTTTAGCGCCAACTCAAACCAATCGATGTTGAGTGCATACATCACTGTGGCTAAGATCTTCACAGAAATTTGATGCTTTTTTAACTCATTACGTATTCTTGATTTGCCTCTGCCTTTATTGGTGCGACCTCGGATCAAAGATTCTGCAAATCTTATATTGCTTTGCAAATTAAATTTATCTATCCATTCTAGGTACTAATGACGTTCAAAGTCGCGTTGCAACGGTCTCTTCAGTAATTCATGTTTACTGTGCTCGCACCCCGCTAGCAACCGAGTGATCGTATATTTAATGATCTTGTTATCATTCTCTGCCATATTAGGGAAGTAAAATTAGCAAAGGAATAGGCGTAATATTGTCAATATCAAGCTCAAAATATAGATTCAAATTTAGCACCTCAATTGAACAAATTGGTCAAACAGTTTGGGATGTTTTAGCTAACGGCAGTAGCCCATTTTGCCAGTACCCTTTTTTGCACGCCTTAGAAACATCTGGATCGGTTGGCGGAAAATCTGGGTGGCAGCCTTTTCATTTAGTAATTTATCAAAATTCCGAGCCCGTTGGCATCCTCCCCTTATACAAAAAAACACATAGTTACGGAGAATATGTATTTGATTTCGCTTGGGCAAATACTTATCGCCAATACGGAGTTAACTATTACCCTAAATTAGTTGCGGCCATCCCTTTTACTCCGGTTACTGGCGCAAGGTTAATGCTCCACCAAAAAGTAGATAAACAGCAACTACTACCCATCCTATGTAATGAAATCAACGATCAATTAGAACTGTTAGGCATGTCCTCTATGCACTGGTTATTTGTTGAGCAAGACATCAGCCAGTTGCTCCATGAGCATGGACAAGTACAACGCCAAGCTGTGCAATTTCAGTGGTTCAATCGTCAATATTCTTCTTTTGAAGACTATCTAACGCATTTTAATTCGCGCAAAAGAAAAAATGTCAAAAAAGAGCGTCTTAAAGTCACAACCGAAGGTGTTAAAGTTGTTCGTTTGCATGGTGACAACCTAACTGAAGAGAATATGCGTTTTTTCTATCACTGTTACAAACAAACCTATTTAAAGCGCAGTGGTCATGATGGTTATTTAACCGAGGAATTCTTCCAGCAAATTTTTAATGGGTTTCCTCACAACCTAATGCTGGTGATCGCAATAAAAGATGAACATCCAATTGCCAGCGCATTATTTGTTTTTGATCAGAATCAACTGTGTGGACGTTATTGGGGTGCTTTAGAGGAGATATATAACTTACATTTCGAATGCTGTTACTACCAAGGTATCGAATTTTGCATTGAACAAAATATCGCTCAGTTTAATCCCGGTACACAAGGAGAGCATAAGATATTAAGGGGCTTTGAACCAATTTTCTGTTACTCAAACCATTCACTTAAAGAACTGGCATTCCATGAGGCAGTTGAGCGATTTATTCAACAAGAAAACACTCAAATCGAAGCATACAAAAATAATGCTGAAAAGCTATTACCTTTTAGGCAAACCGAAATTTAAGTGAAGTGAGCTGTGCTTATATGACTGATAGACAGTACTCAAAAATCATCCATTTTTTTGCCAGATCAACATGAAGTTATTGGCTGGCATCGGAACTGTCTCAGTTAGAACCAGAGGTCTGGCCCAAAGGATCAATTCATCAATATCACGAATGCCACCACATCCTTGCTCGCTTAGATGTTGGTCGAAAGTTTTATTGGACTCACTGGTATACTGCCCTTGAAAATTGTACGGACCGTATTGGCAAAACACCCCACCATCAGGCAAGTTTTCAGCCACTAGTTGCATCATAACTTGTGCTTCAGAGGGTTGCATAATGTGTGCGGTGTTAGCTGTATAAACCGCATCAACATTAGCTTTTGGCCAAGCGTTACAGCCAGTAGCACCGATAGTAAATGCCACAGGTTGATGCAGATTACTAACTGCAGCGTCTTTTATCCAAGCTGCTATGCCGAGATGTTTATCAGGCATATCGCTTGTGTGCCACTCTAAATGTCTGAGCCTAGGAGCAAAATGAGCCGCATGTTGGCCTGTTCCAGAACCAATTTCTAACAGGCCTTTTTTATCTGCCAAAACCCGGGTCAATACGTCTAAAATTGGCTGTTTGTTATTTTCGCACGCTTGGCTGAAAGGTTTATCGAACATTGATACCAATCCTCATAAATAATTGACCATTCAGCGAGATTTTAAAAGGGCTTAATCAAAGCGCTTGAATGAAGTAATAGTTGTGCTCTTTCGAATTCGAGCAACGCTGAGTAAGCCCTTTTAAAACTCGCCCATAAGGAATGCACCAGCGGATTATGCCCTGCGTTCTCACTATTTGAAAGGGATTGCCATTCCTGCACAGTGACGCCTTGTGCAGAAACCGCTGGACGCATTCTGAGTGGCCACTTAATTATGAGGACTGGTATTCTCCATTATTTATTGAAGGTTAGGCCCTAGCCACTTTTCTGCCTCTAATCTATCCCAGTTCTTACGAACAGCAT
>Ga0209712_10001881_pt1 | contig 17643 bp, 14 predicted proteins | sample ArcOceMetagenome_FD_187443 | JGI IMG/M metagenome (GOLD analysis project Ga0209712, IMG submission 187443) | Marine eukaryotic phytoplankton communities from Arctic Ocean - Arctic Ocean - Greenland ARC118M Metagenome (SPAdes) (version 2) | ecosystem: Environmental > Aquatic > Marine > Oceanic...
CTGATGCTGGATCTCACTCGAGGTGTAGGTTGGATTAAGAGTTGTAATCGTCCCGCCGGCCCAAGCTACCGCGTGAAAGATGATGCAATAGTCTGGAGAGTTTGGCGCCATGAGGGCTACTGTCTTTCCTTGGATATGTCCCGCTTGGGTGAGCCCACCCGCAAGGCGTTTGACCTGATCCATAAACTCTGCGGCTGTGAACTTGCGTTCATCGACGCCATCTATCAGCACGATGTCATCCAAGCGATCTGTAAGCCCGACAAAAACTCGCTCGGTCACGCTTAGATTGGAAACAGGCAGGTCTTTGGCAGCAGTTTTGTACAAGCTCATGAATTATATCTCCCTTTTGAGAAGTTAGAAGCCAAGCTCGAATTTGTCGACCCGTTTATTGCGGTGGCTCAATCGATTGGCCGGATCCGCAACGTCTGAGGTTAAAGGGTGGACGGGGCGTCCTCGCGTCGGCCTTCTTGGATCAAAAACCCTATGAGGCAGATCACGACGATGGCCCCCCCAATCAGCATGCTATTGGTTGGGACCTCCTCGATGCCCCACCAGATCCAAAGCGGTCCGAGCACAGTTTCCAACAGCATGATGAGGCTGACGGTGGATGAGGAGACAAACCGCGCTGCGTAAGACAGGGTGACGAAAGACACCGGCAATATAATAATCCCGGTCAAAGCAATCGCCGCCATATTCCCCAGCGGTGGCCAATAAAGGGCATCGGCGCACATAGCCCCAAGCACCGCGGCCATAAATGCGCCAAGGGCGATTGCCAGGACGAAAGGGACGTGTTTATCTTTGCGGATAATGGTGAAATTCATCGCCAATGAAAAGGCAACACCGAGCCCTAAAGCCGCTCCTTGTAGAGTGGTTTTATCAAGTATGATCTCTGAGCCCTCTTGTCCCAAAACTGAGATATACAACCCGATCATAACAAGAACTGCTGTTACGATGGTGAGAGCTGAAAGAGATTCACCCAAAATGATCCGCGACAGCGCGGCCGCAAACACAGGCACGGTGGCGACCCCGATCAACACAACCGCCACCGGGGCCACCGCAATTGCGAGGCTGAACAAGGTGGCGTTGAGCATCTGACACAGAATAATTACGCCAAAGCTTACGGTGAAGATATTTGGCATTTTGCGCTCAACGCGTAAGCTGAACCACAGCCAAATGAGCAGATAGGCGACTCCGCTTAAGCCACCGCGCCACACGAGCATAGAAAACCCATCTAACTCTGACAGGCGCATAAACAGCGTATCAGGGGTTAGTAAGAGCGCGCCAAAAATGGCAAGTGCGAGGCCGATGCTGTTTCGGGTGTGACGTGTGTTCATTCGTGACATCTATAGGGGAGCGGCCCGCGATAAAAGCATGATATCGGCGGGCTGTGAAAACTGTGCTGGGGTAACCCTGACATTGATTGTGGGGGAGGTTCCGCAATCAATGTCAGAGGTTATAAAATATTGAAATAACCGTGCAAAATGCCCAGTTAGAGATTCCTACACTCGCTAGTGCTGTTACCGTAGCCGTTGCTGACAATACTGCCCTTATTGCATTGGTACTTAATTCTAAAAGCCAAAGCCGTAAGGTCATACTTGCATCTGAGTGGGGGAGACGCGGTTGTTGCCTCGAATCGCAATAAACGAATGTAGGATCAGTTGTAAGTGATAATACTCGAAAGGAGCGGTGGTTGCGACATCCAGAGTTATTGTCTGCGTTCACAATACTCTTCCACCTGAATGAGATACTTAACAAATTGACTTCATCAAGGTCAAAGATCATATGCATTGCATCAAAATACCGAATACATGATCAAAACCTACGACCATCAAAGTCAGCTCAAATCAGTATTTTCGAACACTAGCCTCCAAAAATTATGCTAGTTTTTATTTTAGGATAACGCCAACGCTGGACATAGTCCTTCCCAAAAGTCTATTAATGACCACTATTTGGTAATGGAGATATGAATATTGCGAGATCGAATTGTCCTAAGTATGAAATGGGGGACGACTTTCTCAGCCGAGTACGTGAACATTCTCTTTCGTTCCGTGGTCGCTAATATGGATACTAATTTTCGCTTCATCTGTCTGACAGATAATGATGAAGGTCTAGACGCAGAAATTGAGGTGGTACCAATCCCAAAAATTGGTCTGTCCGCAAGACAAATCGCTGCCCCAGGAGTTTGGTTGAAACTCGCCCTGTTTCATGCAGACGTTGCCGCACTGGCGCCTGATGCGAGAGCTTTATTCATCGACCTTGACATGATGATTCTTGGTCCACTGGCTTCCTTTTTTAAGGCTAGCGAAGGTATCATCATGCTAGATACTGGTCAGGACTGGCGAAAGAGCAAACCAGTTCAGCCATCAACCGGAATATTTTCTTTTACGCTTGGAGAGCAGCAAAACGTCTTGCGGGCTTTTCAATCTGACACAACTGGCGCTATGTTACATTTTTTTAACGAACAGGACTTCGTTGCAGAGCATTCAGAAAATCAATCTCTCTGGCCTACAGGGGCAGTGATAAGTTTTAAGCGCCACCTCGCCCGCCGTTACTGTCTAGACTTGGTGCTGCAACCAAGATGCCCTCTACAGGGTCCATCGGTGCTAGCGTTTCACGGAGTTCCACGCCCCGCAGATTTATTAGGCAGCGGCCTATGGGGTCGCTTCCCACATCTTGGTCGTGGTCCAGTGACTTGGGCTCAAGAGTATATGATGAGGTATGATGGGAGCGCGCCAATTCTAAAGGAAGAAAAATTTTAGGTGCCGTTTGAAGATGAAGCATTTGCTTAATATTGGGGCTGCTTCATCTTGGTATAGCCGTGCAGAGGCTACAAGGTCGATAGCTGATCACATAGTCATCACTCCGCATTCACAATTTTCTCTACTATAAGTGGCACTAGAAGCGTTATACCCGCTAACGAAGGATGGTTGCCATCGGCGTAAAGAAGTTTGCGGTTCATTATGAGTGCACATTCTGTCAAGTTGCAAAACACTTCCACCGGATCGACTATCGCCACGCTGCCCCAGGTATTTGAAACTTTTACTGCTTGTTTTAAGATTCTGCGCCCGGCGGCAGTCTGCAACTGAAATATCTCAACTGGATATCCTACATTCTCAGGCAGTGGTTTCTTTTTCCATACCTGACCCGCAAAATATACAGGAATATCAACATTCGGACGCGGCAGTGATGCAACTATGATTACACGTTTTCCAGCCGCGGCAAGTTTCTGCAATGTTTCCTCAAGGGCGCTAGCAACCGCTGCCTGACGGGAATGATCTGAAATATTGGGGCTTTGACTTATTGGATAGGAATAAAAGCCGTCGGCTTCGAGCACCCCAAACATGTTTGGCGTTGCTTCGTGTAAAAAGTAATTATCCCAGGTAGCAAACATCACAATTGTTTGGATGTTTGGCGATACTAGTAGCCTGGCAAGTACTCTGGAATTGAAGTCAGCGCATTGCGAAGCTTGGCTTTGTCCCTGGTTGAGAAGGCTTGGGATTGGCTGGCAACTCGAAAGGGTGAACTGCTTCAGGGAGCGTCCAATGGTACCCAACGCCTCTCCCAGCGGCTCTGATATTGCAGCAGCATGGCTGTCACCCCAAATAGCAACTTCTGGACCGGCGTCTGCTCCAAATACGCAGCTCTGAGAAAGATTTAGGTTTTCGACTTCGTCCCTACTATTCAAACAATCTCTGTAGCTCTGCGAGTATGACCGTGAGAACGCTAAAACCTCAATTACATCATTCGACATCCGGATTGGATAACCTTTTGTAAAGTGACCTCCAATGGAAAAAACAACGATCAGGCATGCCGACGACACCAGTGCCATTCGTCTGAAAAATATTGGAAGTGTTTGTTTGCGGAAGGGCTGTTCCACAAATTTCCAGGACAGGTAAGAAATTGCGAGGGTGGCTATCAAAATACCTATCTGACCTATGCCGCTGACGGGTAAAGTATTGGTGATTTCCAGGAAACTCAAAATTGGTTGATGCCACAAGTAGGCTGAATAACTAATGAGACCGATGAACCGTAGTGGCGCTAATTTTAAGGTTGCTTGGGCAAGTGAGGCCTCTTGGCCGAACAGTAGGATTAGCACGGTCCCTGTAACGGGCATCAAAGTCCACCACCCAGGCCAACTTGCTCCATTTGGAATGAGCATCAGTCCTGTGAGGGTTAAAACCAGCCCAACGTTGGAAAGTAATGGCGCGATCGATTTGAAATATCTCATATGACCATGCACCAACGCGGCGAGTACGCCCGCCAGCAACTCCCAGGCCCGCGTGTGTAATAGATAGAAAGCGGTCATGGGACTTTCGGTATTGATCAGGACCATAATCGTGAAACTCACAGCTGTGATGGCGAGCAGGCATACTAACATTACCTTCTTGCCAAAACCCCAGAGTAGCCCAAACAGAAGCGGGACAAGAAGGTAGAACTGCTCTTCGACAGCTAGGCTCCAGGTATGGACCAGCGGATCACGGGCTGCGGCAGGGTTGAAATAATCGATAATATCCCAAAACCAGAAATTTGAAACAGACAATAGCGCGCTGAGAGCCCCACCACCAAAATAGCGAAATTCCTGCGGAACCATTATGAATGAACTGGCGGTGGCAGAGCAAATGATAACTAGGAGCAGTGCGGGAAGAATACGGCGTACCCTGCGGGCATAAAAGTCCCAATAGGTAAATGTTCCTTTAGCCAGATCCTTGGCTATCTGCCCACCGATCAGGAATCCGGAAATGACAAAGAATACGTCAACGCCAGCATACCCTGCTCCAATCTGCGATATACCCGCGTGATAAAGGATGACACTCATAACTGCAATCGCTCGCAGACCATCAAGTTCTATTCTATACTTCATTCTTTTTTATATATTTTTAATTGCGATGTCGCAATTCTGCTGCTGCGGATTGTGACAATGGACCAAGAGCAAACAGCACGCCAGTGATCAATGTCGCGCCAACGCCCCCCAATATTATGAGTGCAGCATTAGACCAGATAACCTCAAAGCTGCTTTCAAACACAAAGTTATTGACGGCCCAACCGCCCAGCAAACCGGCCCCCAAAGCCACGCTGGCGGCCAATGCTCCAATCATAGAGGAGCGCAGGGCAAAGGAAACTAAAATCTCGCGGCGGGTGGCCCCGAGGGTTTTTAGGACGGCGGTTTCATAGGCGCGTTGCTCGCTGCTTGCGGACGCTGCCCCGATGAGGATCAAAAAGCCAGTGATCAAGGTGGCGATTGCGCCAATGGATGCCGCAGAGGCAATGGATGACACAATCCCAGAAACCATAAGCACAGCTTCACGTATTTGGATGCCAGTCACATTTGGGAATGCCTGTCCCAATTCATCCAATATCGCTATTTCGGCTACCTCGGACGCGTAGACGGTTGCGATATGGGAATGAGGGGCGCCGGCCAGAGCGGCGGCATTCAACAGAATAACGAACCCCATGCTGGCATTAGAAAAATCAACATCGCGCAGGCTTGTGATCGTTGCGGTGATATCACGCCCGAGGACATTTAGGGTCAAGCTGTCGCCGATGCCGATGCCAATCTCTTCTGCGGCCTCGGCTGAAAAGCTGATTTGAGCCGGCCCGGAATAGTCGTCTGCCCACCATTGCCCGGCGATTAGAGATGTGTTTTCTGGCATTCCGGCGGCATAGCTGATCCCGCGGTCGCCCCGCAAAACCCAGTGATCGCCCCCAACCTCAGCCGCGGGCTTGCCGTTGATCTGTGTCACCAAACCGCGCAGCATGGGAGCGGTTTCAACCCGGTCTACTTCTGTATTGTCTGAGAGCCTTTGATTGAACTCGTCTAATTGACCCGATTGAATATCTAGAAAAAAGAAACTTGGGGCCTTGTCGGGCAAAGATTTGGTCATCGAGTTGCGAAGATTACCGTCAATTTGACCAACCGCCGCCAGAACTGCCAAGCCCAGCCCTATACCCATTACGACCGGGCCTGCGCGTTCGGTGCCACTGGCAATTGCGCTTACGGCGGCACGGAGGGCAAGGCGCCCCTGAAGCGCCTTACCGCGCACCACCCGTTTCAGTATCAGCTGGAATAGCCCGGCCATTAAAGCTAAAAAGAGCAGAGCCAGTGAAATGCCCCCAAGCAACCAAAACGTCATAGTGATCGATCCAGAGAATTGGACCGCGCCCCAAAGAGCTCCGCCCAGTAAGATCACCAAAACTATGACGTAACGCGCGGCTGGCCAGCTTTGTGGCGTGCCGCCTCGAAATAAATTGGCTGGGCGGATTTGTTCGGTTTGCGCCAAGGGCCAAATTGAAAATATAGCCGCTGCTAATGCGCCATAGGTGGCGGCTTCTAACAAGGCGCCAGGATATACAGAAATCACCGCCACAGCGCTTAGACTTTCCGGCAAGAATGGCCTCGCAAGAAAAGGAGCAACGGCGCCAAGGAGAACCCCAAGAATGACGGCCACGACGGTATAGGCGATGATTTGCAGCGAATAGATCCAGAAGATTTGGCGTGGGGTCGCTCCGAGTGTTTTCAACACGGCGATATTGCCAGTCTTTTTTGCTACAAAGGCCCGCACGGCAGCGCTGACGCCAATGCCGCCCACCACAAGCCCCGATAGGCCAATGAGCACTAAGAAGGTGCTAAGGCGATCAATGGCTCTTGCCGCTCCGGGCGAGGCGTTTCGGGCGTCTTTCCACTTGCCGCCAGCTGTTGCCCAGTCGGTCTCAAATATGGCTTTTGCCTTATCAAAATCAGCGCCGTTGGGAAGAATGAGGCGATATTTACTGGAAAAAATTGTGCCCTGTGACAGGAGGCCCGAACCTTCTAGATCCTGCGCCAAAACGATACTGCGTGGGCCGAGGGCGAAGTTGCCAAAATTGTCGGGTTCCTTCTCAAGCGTTGCCATCACAACAAACTCTTGTTCACCCAGCTGCATGATATCGCCCAGATTGAGCTGCAATCTACGCATCAATGCCGGCGCCACCACAGCGCCGGGCAAATCATTTTGACCCGCCAGGGCTTCTGGCAAGCTCATGCCGTTCGACAGCACAATCTCGCCCACCAAAGGATAGGCGGCATCCACAGCTTTCACTTGCGTCAAAATTCGCTTCGAGTTATCTCGGGCCACGGCCATCGACCTGAAGTCAATAATTTCGGACTTCTGAAGGCTCTGTTGCGCCATCCAGTCGTTTTCCTGAGGGCTGGCCCTTCGGTATGTCAGCTCAATCTCTGCATCTCCTCCGAGAAAAACCCGACCATTGCTATTGAGGCCAGCCTCAATAGCTCCGCGCAGAGATCCGATGGCGGTGATAGATGCCACGCCAAAAATCAGACAGAGCATCAAAATCCTGAACCCGTGCAATCGATCTTTTAAAGCGGCGGTCAGCTCGCGCTGTGCAATTTTGAGTGCGATCACGACACAGACCCTTCGGCGACTTTACCATCGCGCAGGTTCACGATCCGATCACAGCGCGCGGCCAATTCGGCATCGTGGGTGACCAAAATTAAGGTCGTGTCAGGCTGGGCCTCGGTCAGGGTAAATAAGATATCCGCGATGCTCGCACCGTTTGCCGCGTCAAGGTTGCCGGTGGGCTCATCGGCAAACACAATTTTAGGATCAGATGCCAGCGCGCGGGCCAAAGCCACCCTTTGCTGCTCTCCGCCGGACAATTGTTTTGGGAAATGATCACTGCGATGGGCCAAGCCAACCTCCGCTAATTTTTGAGCGGCGCGGTCGAATGGATCGGACGCACCGGCCAGTTCAAGTGCCGTAGCCACATTTTGTAACGCAGTCATGGAGGGTATAAGGTGGAATGATTGGAACACTACACCGACTTGGCCCCGGCGAAACTGGGCGAGCTGGTTTTCCGGCATCGATGAAATATCCTGCCCTAACACACTCACACGGCCCTTAGTGGCCTGTTCTAGACCTGCCATGACCATCAGAAGGCTTGATTTTCCTGAACCAGACGGCCCAACTAAAGCGCAGCTGCTTCCTTGAGTTATCTGTAGGTCAATACTATGTAGGATTTCGATCTTGCCGGCATTGCCCTCGAGCGAAAGATAGACCTGCTTGAGATCAATTGCATTTTGTTCTGACACGGGGACCATCCTATGAAATTTTCCTCCCTTCGATATGGCCTTTTTGTCGGTCTATGCAACGTCTTGTTGATAATTCTTTTGGGCGCTGCCTCCCCGCTGCGTGCGGACCCTAAGACAATTGTAGCATTTGGCGACAGTCTTACCCAGGGCTATGGTCTGCCGGCAGATGCCGGGTTTGTGCCGCAGATGGGCGCATGGTTAGCGGCGCAGGGAGCCTCGGTGCGCATGGTCAATGCTGGGGTTTCAGGAGATACGACCGCAGGTGGGTTGGCGCGTTTGGACTGGACCTTGGCTGAACCGGCCGACCTTGTCATCGTCAATCTTGGCTCAAATGATATGCTGCGGGGCTTGGATCCGAACCTTGCTTATGAAAATTTGAAACAAATCATGGACAAACTTGAAGCCAAAAATATGTCAACCTTGCTGATCGGACATTTAGGCCCGTTGAATTATGGCGCCGAGTATAAAGCCGACTACGATGGGGCGTTTAAAAAGCTGGCTGCATCATATGAGATGGTCTTTTACCCATTTTTTTTCAAGATGCTTATGGCAGCAGATGGGGTAACCCCAAACCTGCAGCTCTATTTTCAGCCCGACGGCATGCATCCCAATGCGGAGGGGGTTCAGGCTGTGGTGTCGGACATGGGCCCCTATGTCCTGCGCGCCCTGCAGCAATAGGTGGTGCCGTTTACACCACGTAAAATATACCGTGCCCGAATAGATATGGCTCGCTGACGACATTTAGGGCGCCTAAGATTGAATGAAACGTTGCATGTTGCACCGGCACAGGCTTGGTCTCAACGCCAGATGTACCTTGTGATTTCTTGAAAGTATAGGACATCCAAATCAAAAACGACATTTTCAATTGCTCATCTGGTGCTTCATCAAACGACGTGCAATGCCTATAATTGTCTTTTTCACCAACTATTTCCCATGGTCCTGCCGCAAGGAAACCGTGACGCTATCGACAAACGTGATAACGATGCGCACTCTTAGGAAAGTAATTTTCGCGTAAATTCTATACACCAGCCTTTGCCAACACAACATGCAAGGGCCGCTCTTTGATGGGTAGGTGTACGATGGCACTAAATAGACCGACGCCGACGCCGACCCACCAAACGGCGGTATAGGTGCCGTAGATGTCATACATCTTGCCGCCAAGCCAGACGCCTAGAAAGCTGCCCAATTGGTGTGAGAAAAACACAATCCCATAGAGCGTGCCCATATAACGCAGCCCATAGATATGAGCGACCAAGCCTGAGGTGAGCGGCACAGTGGCCAGCCAGAGCGAGCCCATCGCGAAGGAGAAAATCACTACGGACATCGGGGTGATGGGCAGGGCAATGAACAGCGCGGCGATCACCGTGCGGCCCAGATATATCCCGGCCAATAGATATTTCTTCGAATAACGTTTGCCCAGATAGCCCGCCGTGAGCGTACCGATTATATTGGCAATACCGATCAGAGATATAGCCAGCGCCCCCAACCGTGAGGTGGTGGTGATCCCGATAGAGTGCAGCGCGCCGCCGGGCATAATCGGCCCACATAGCTCGGTCACAAAAGCTGGAAAATGTGCGGTGATGAAGGCCAGTTGATAGCCGCAGGAAAAGAAGCCAAGGAAAATCAGCGAATAGCTTGGGTCTTTGAAGGCTTTCATCAAGACTTGGCCAATGCTTTCTTCCAGCTCGGCCTTGCTGGCCACCCGCTCGGTTTTCATCATCGGCAGGAAGATCAACGAGCCAATCACGATGGCGGCAAAGGTGATAAAGATGTTTTGCCAAACCATAAAGCTCAGCAAATACTCAGCCAGCGGCGCACCAATCACTTGACCGGCAGAGCCAGCCGCGGTGGCAATGGCCAAAGACATTGATCTGTTTTCGTCAGAGGCGGCACGGCCCACAACCGCCAAGATCACGCCAAAGCCCGTACCCGCGATGCCAAAGCCCACCAAAATGCCATAGAGTTGCATCGCACCTGGGGTGACCGCTGTGGAGGATAAAACCAAACCAAGCGCATAGACCAATCCGCCCAAGACGATGGCTTTGCGGTCTGTCATTTTATCAGCAATAGCACCAAATATCGGCTGTCCAATACCCCAAAATAAGTTTTGCAAAGCAATGGCCATGGAAAATTCTGTCCGCAACCAGCCAAACTCTTCCGCCACCGGGATCTGAAACACGCCAAATGAGGCGCGCACTGCAAAGCTGAGCATCACAATAATGCAGCCTGCGATTAAGACGGGGGTGAAAAGGGCGGTTTGTTTCATTGAGCGACTCTAGGAGTTATTACAACCCGCGCAAGAACATTTCAGCGCTTCATAGAATGTGAGTTTGAAATAACCCAGCGTTTGCACCCGCGGCTGGGCGCGGGTAATGGAGGGTATGAGCTTGATCCAAATATATTCTGAGGCGGTGCGCCTTGGCGCGTTGCAGGCGGACTTCGCCCAAGAAGCGGCTTTGCCGGAATTGGAGCGGCTGCGCTTGCAGTTGCAGCAACCCAGTAAAAAAAGATGGTTTCGCAAACCAGGACCTGCACCCCGTGGAATTTATCTCTGGGGCGGGGTTGGGCGCGGCAAATCTATGTTGATGGATATATTCGCCCGCAGCATGGGCGCCTCTGTCCGGCGTGTGCATTTCCATGCTTTCATGCAAGAGGTTCACAGCGGCATTGCCCGCGCCAAAGCGCAGGGGACCGTGGACGCGATACAGCCCGTTGCGCGGGAGATGGCTGATGGGATCACTTGTCTGGCCTTCGACGAAATGCAGATTACTGATATCACAGATGCGATGTTGGTGGGGCGCTTGTTTGAAGCGGGGGTCGAAGCGGGTATCGCGATTGTTGCCACCTCTAATCGACATCCTAATGATCTTTATAAAAACGGCTTGAATCGGCAATTGTTTTTGCCTTTTATCGCACTGTTGCAGCAAAAGATGGTGGTGCATGAGCTGGCCTCTTTGACGGACTACCGGCAAAATCGCATGGCTGGTCAGAAAAGTTATTTCACGCCCCTGGATGCGGATGCGCGCGCAGGTATGGATCAGATATGGCTTGAACTGGCGGGTGGGCCGGGGCAAGCTTTTGTACTTGAGGTGAAGTCGCGGCAGGTTAGCATCCCCTCATTTCGCAATGGCATAGCCCGAATTTCCTTTTCAGAGCTTTGTGGTCAACCGCTTGGTGCTGGAGATTATCTGGCTCTGGCGCAGGAGGCCAAAGTGTTGATGCTCGAGGATGTCCCACAGCTTGGGCGTGACAATGCCAGCGAGGCCAAACGGTTTGTGACCCTGATTGATGCGGTATATGAGGCGGGTATCGGCTTTATTACCTCTGCGGCGGCGCCACCGGAGGCTCTATATCCCACGGGCACGGGCAGCTTTGAATTTGAACGTACCGCATCGCGTCTGCGTGAAATGCAGGCCGACGATTGGGGCCAAAGGTTATAGGGGTTTGAGTTAAGCGCTTTCGTCGTTTTCGCGCAAAACATGTCCTGCCAAATAAAGCGACCCGCAAATGAGGATCCGTGCCTCAGGATGGCGCTGTGCCAAGCCTGCCAAGACCTGGTTGATAGGGCCCCCTTCAGCGCTGGATATCCCACAAGCTTGTCCGGCCGCCGCCAAATCTGCCGCAGGCACGGCATTTGGTTCGTTGGGGATGGTGATGGCGGTTAAGGATACGCAGTGCTCTGCGATTGGGGCCAAGAAGCCTTGCACGTCTTTGGTGTTGATCATGCCGCAAATGATATGCGTTTCGCGCCGGGCCAAACTGGCTAGAGTGGCAGCAATTGCGCGACCGGCTGCGGGGTTGTGGCCGCCGTCGAGCCAAATCTCGTTGCTGGAAAGGTTTTCCACCAATGGACCGCTGCGGAGCCTTTGCATGCGCGCGGGCCAATGGGCTTGGCTAACTGCGGCAGTGCAGGCTATTTCGCCCATACCAAGATGGCGTAGAGTTGCAATGGCAGCACCCGCGTTTTCGACTTGATGCGGGCCGGGCAGGTTGGGCAATGGCAGATCCAACAGACCAGTTTCATCTTGGTAGATCAACCGTTCAGCTTCAACACTCACATGCCAATGTTGTCCATGCACCAACAATGGCGAGCCAATTTTTGCGGCTTGGCGCTCGATGACTTCAAGCGCTTCGTCTTGCTGTGGCCCCACGATGGCGGTGACGCCGCGTTTTAAAATGCCGGCCTTTTCAAAGGCGATTTTGGCCAGAGTATCGCCCAAAAATTGTTGGTGATCGAGATCAACTGGCGTGATGATACAGGCTACAGGGTGGTCTACCACATTGGTAACATCCAGACGTCCGCCCATACCGGTTTCCAGCAAGGTGTAATCTGCATGAGCCTCGGTGAAGGCTTGCAAGGCGGCGCAGGTGGTGATTTCAAAATAGGTGATGGTCTCGCCGTTGTTAGCCTCGTAGCAAGCATCCAGCTGCGCTGTTAAAGCAACTTCGCTGATAAAATCGCCGGCAATCCGAATGCGTTCATGAAACTTTGCTAGATGCGGAGATGTATAGGCGTGAACCACATGGCCTTCGCCCTCCATCCCGGCACGGATCATCGCTTGGGTGCTACCTTTGCCATTGGTGCCCGCCAAATGCACCACCGGCGGCAAGCGGTCTTGAGGATTACCCAAAGCCGCCAACAGTCGCCAAACCCGATCCAAGTTCAGATCAATGATCTTGGGATGCAGCGCCATCATCCGCTCAAGGATGATGTCCGAAGATTTCGATGTCACGTTGTTTGATCCGTTCCTGCTGCGGCTTCTTCGGCAGAAGGTTTGGGCAAGTCACCTTTGATCGCGGGAGATTTTTTGAGCAGCATCCGCGTGATTGTGATCAGCTCATCTCGCAAGGCTGCACGGTGGGTCACCCGATCTAGCATGCCGTGATCCAAAAGGTATTCCGCCCTCTGAAAACCCTCAGGCAGTTTTTCACGAATGGTCTGTTCAATCACCCTTTGGCCTGCAAAACAGATCAGCGCATTGGGTTCGGCGATATGAACATCTCCCAACATGGCATAGGAGGCGGTCACGCCCCCAGTGGTTGGGTGGGTCAGCACAACGATATAAGGCAATCCTGCCTCTTTGAGCATTTGAACCGCGACCGTGGTGCGCGGCATTTGCATCAAAGACAGGATACCTTCTTGCATGCGTGCGCCACCGGCGGCTGAAAACAGTATCAAAGGCCTTTTCAGCTCAACGGCGCGTTGGGCCGCGGCGATAATGGCATTGCCGACATACATGCCCATGGATCCACCCATAAAGGCAAAATCTTGGCAAGCGGCTACAATGCCTGTGCGTCCAATATCGCCCTCGACTACCAGCATGGCCTCGGCCTCACCGGTTTTCTTCTGCGCGGCTTTCATCCGATCAGGATATTTCTTTTGATCGCGGAAATGCAGAGGATCAGTGATGGGCTTGGGCACATCAACCTCGACAAAAATACCACCATCAAATAAAGCTTCCATGCGCGCCCGTGGGCTGATGCCCATATGGTGGTCGCAATGGGTGCAGACGTTCAAATTGTCCGACAACTCACGGTGAAACAACATGGTACCGCATTCGGCACATTTGGTCCAAAGATTTTCGGGTACTTCGCGGCGCGAAAACAGCGAGTTTATCTTTGGTCGGACGTAGTTAGAAATCCAATTCAACGGCTGTGGTTCCCTGTTTCATGTAACTTAGCTTCAGTTAATCACCTGTACGGAAAATTGCAACTCACCTCCGCAGGGCAAGGCGCACTGAAAGATAGGCCAAGAGCATGCCAATGGCATCTACCGGCAGATATGACATCAACCTCTCGGTCTCCGTGACCGAGAATGGGTAAATATATAATGTCAGCCCGCCAAGATAATCTCCAAAACCGATCAATGCTATGGCCATGAAGTTCACCGCAAAGTGAAAGGCAATCGCGGGTCCTAAAGTGCCACTGCGCGCAGTGAGATCTGCGGCCAATATGCCAAAGCCAATGGTCCAGATCACAATCCAAGGTGCGGCTTCACCCATGACGGTGGGATCATAATGCAGCAGGCCGAATAGGACTGATGGTAGCAAAATCCAAATGCTTTTGTGCAACCCACGGGCCGCCAGTTGGCTTTGGAGGTAACCGCGAAATAGCAATTCTTCTGCGCTGACTTGGATCAGCAAGAAAAATAGAGTGAGGGGCAGGAGGCTCAGCCACAGACTAAACGAGAGATTGGATTGTAAGTCTTCTGCGAAGAAAGTGAATGCGCCGATTAACGCCAGATAGGGGATCAATCCGCGCATGGAGCGTAGGAATTGCGCTCCAGAGGGTCTCCATCCGCCCAGAATTGTGACCGGGTGGCGATGGTGCAGCAGGATCACTGCCAAGCAAACAGCGGCAATCATAAAGCCAAAACTAGCCAAAATAGTGAGCATTTGAGCGGGTGTGGTCAGGCCGGGCGTCATGGCCGCCGTTTGCACCCAAGCGTCGCCCATAATGATGGATGCGAGAGATCCACCCAGCATCAGCATCACGACGTACAGCAAAGCGGTGGCCACCAATCCAACGATCAAACGCAAAATGTCTGACTTTTCGCGGGCGGGAGCAACAAGACTTTCATGTGGTTCGTATGACATAGCCTCTTTTAAATTGTGCATGATGGCATGGAAAGGTAAAAATTATTACGCTTAAACAATATAGTATTAATTAATTTGTGATAGTGTGTACGAACACATGCTCGGATTGGAACTGTCGACTTGCCCCCCACTGCATCTCCGCCTAAACAATTGGAAAAGCTTTAAACAAAGGGTTCCGCAATGAATAAGCATGTATTCGACAAATCCAAATTGCCCAGCCGTCACGTGTCGGTTGGTCCTGAGCGTGCGCCGCATCGTTCATTCTACTATGCGATGGGCATGACCGCCGAAGAGATTGCCCAGCCGTTCATCGGTGTGGCAACGTGTTGGAATGAAGCGGCTCCGTGTAATATTTCCCTAAACCGGCAAGCCCAGGCCGCCAAACTTGGCGTGAAAAATGCCGCTGGCACGCCGCGCGAATTCACCACCATCACCGTGACGGACGGGATCGCAATGGGCCACGAGGGCATGCGCTCTTCTTTGGCCAGTCGCGAAGCAATCTCTGACAGCGTTGAGCTGACCATGCGTGGTCACTGCTATGATGCGCTGGTGGGACTTGCAGGCTGTGACAAATCCCTGCCGGGTATGATGATGGCCATGGTGCGTTTGAACGTCCCATCTGTCTTTATCTATGGTGGATCCATCCTGCCGGGGCGGATGAATGACAAAGATGTTACTGTACAAGACGTGTTTGAAGCTGTGGGCCAACATCAGGCCGGCACTCTGTCGACCTGTGAACTGGAAAAACTGGAAGCTGTCGCCTGCCCCTCTGCAGGTGCTTGTGGCGGTCAGTTTACGGCCAACACAATGGCCTGTGTGGCAGAGGCCATTGGTCTTGCTTTGCCAAACTCAACTGGAGCCCCCGCACCCTATGAATCGCGTGACCAATATGCGATTGCTGCAGGTGAAGCGGTGATGAACCTGCTGGAGAAAAATATCCGTGCCCGTGATATTGTGACGATGAAGTCACTTGAAAACGCGGCTCGGGTTGTGGCCTGTACTGGTGGTTCCACGAACGCTGGCCTGCACCTGCCGGCGATTGCCCATGAGGCGGGTTTGGAATTCTATCTTGATGACGTTTGCGATATTTTCCGCGACACACCTTACTTCGTCGATCTAAAGCCCGGTGGCCAATATGTGGCCAAGGATCTTTATGAAGTGGGCGGTGTGCCGGTGGTTATGAAAGAGCTGCGCAAAGCGGGCTTGATGCATGAAGATTGTATCACCGCAACGGGCCGCTCCATGGGCGAAGAGCTTGATCTTATCGAGCGGGAGGCCGATGGCCGCGTGATCTATCCTGTCGAAACACCGATCACCAAAACTGGTGGTGTTGTTGGTCTCAAAGGCAACTTGGCTCCTGAGGGTGCGATTGTGAAAGTTGCGGGCATCAGCGCGCAGCACCAAATCTTTACCGGGCCAGCCCGGGTTTTTGAATGTGAAGAAGATGCATTCGAAGCGGTGAAACAACGTGCCTATCAAGAGGGTGACGTGCTGGTTATTCGCAATGAAGGCCCATCTGGTGGCCCAGGCATGCGCGAAATGCTCTCAACCACAGCGGCGCTTTCTGGTCAAGGCATGGGCAAGAAGGTGGCATTGATCACCGATGGCCGCTTCTCTGGCGCGACCCGGGGCTTCTGCGTGGGTCACGTTGGTCCTGAAGCTGCAGCTGGTGGTCCAATTGCTTTGATCAACACAGGTGATGTGGTGACGATCAATGCCATTTCCGGTGAATTGTCAGTGGCTCTCAGCGATGAAGAGCTCGCCGAGCGCAAAGCCAAGTGGAAAGGTCCTCGCGAAACGATCTACGCAAGTGGTGCTCTTTGGAAATATGCTCAGCTGGTTGGCGCGACCTACAAGGGGGCGGTAACCCATCCGGGTGCAAAAGCAGAACGGCATGAGTATTTTGATCTCTAGAATAATATTGGCAGCCAGCGTGCTTTTGTTGGCTGGCTGCCAATTAGCAGATATTTCCATTAGTAATAGCCTATTTGCATCTGCGCCGATGTCTTCTGGTAAGCTAGCCGGAGGCGTGATTGTGCAGGCTCCTGAGGGGTATTGTCTGGATCAAAGCAGCACTCGGCGCGGCGTCACGCGCACCGGTTTGGTTTTTGCCAGCTGTGTGCGTTTGCAGGGCAGCAATGAATTCGATCCAACCTATGGCCATGTTTTAACGGTGACCAACGCCGGGCCAAAAATTGATTTGTCGGTGTTGTCAGGCTACATCAAATCTGCCGCGGGTCGGGCGGCGCTGTCAGATGCCGATCAATCTACAGGAATTGTCATTCACGAAACCAAAGTCACGCGGAACGCTGTTTATGTGGAGTACACCGACGCTGCGCGTCCAGTCCATTTGGGTCAAAGGGGCTGGAAAGCCTTCGTGGTGGTGGCAGATAAATTGGTGCTTTTAGGTATATACGCCGGTGTAGGGGTAACGGTGTCGGGCATAGACGGTGAAGAAACTCTGCGCAAATTTGCCCAGTTGATATTGATGGAGGCAAAGAAATTTATTTGATTTTTTAACAATGTTTCAGGGTGAAGTTATTGTAAAAATTTTATTTAGTTTGGTTATATAGACTAGCATTATGTGTTTCATTTGGAAAAATAATGTTTAATTACTTTAGCCTTTTGGGTCGATTGGGTGCCAAGCTTAGTTTGAGATTTTGGTGCATTCGCGAGTTGGCCAGTATTTGATACTTGGGCGCTGCAAATACAGCTGGAACGTTTCATTCTCAGCGCTAATCAATGTTTGCAAACGCCGCAGCGGGGCTCCGAATATTTACGGTATGAACCCAACACTGAGCAATTGGCCCGTGACCAAAGAGCTCATGCTGATGATTTATGATTTGAATTTGATTTGCAGCATAAAAATATACAAAAAGCGTATTGAAAATATCTGGGTTGATCTAGTGTTCGAGACACCTGCCTATAATAAAATATCTACACGCGATGTTACGTTTAGCA
>Ga0209712_10001883_pt1 | contig 17639 bp, 17 predicted proteins | sample ArcOceMetagenome_FD_187443 | JGI IMG/M metagenome (GOLD analysis project Ga0209712, IMG submission 187443) | Marine eukaryotic phytoplankton communities from Arctic Ocean - Arctic Ocean - Greenland ARC118M Metagenome (SPAdes) (version 2) | ecosystem: Environmental > Aquatic > Marine > Oceanic...
TCGCTTCGGCTGGATACAAAACTTACACGGCTGGATACCGAGCTTCAGCTTCAGTAACTCCTTCAGCTTGTAAATTCCTCAGGTTGACTATATATAGTATCTTCGTTATTACTGCGTATAGGTGTATTTACACTGTACGTGTACACGTAGGCAAAAAACTGCAACTCAATTTCAAATTATTATATTCAATTTTATGTTTATGATGCGTTATCCTGGCTGGTTACGTTGTTGCTGCTTTATAATACCAAATATAACTTTCTTAGTAGCTAAAAAAATTGAGTTTCTCAGCAACATCATGGGGTGCATTCTAAGAAATCTACTACACGTACCACGAGTAAGTACGTGTAGTGAAGACATTCATTTTACCGTTCATCATAACAATCCTTTACATAATTGTTGGGCAATCGAGGAGAATACCTGGTACATGAATGTCATGCCACGGTATGATGATTACAACAAGCCAATTTTCTCTTTCAACTTGTTGTGCTGGCCTGAACTTCGTCTGCCAAGCAAGACTCGGGCAACTGTAGGAGTTGAAGCATTTTCTCGACATCCTCGCTATGACATTTCTTGTTCATCATATCCACAATCTCTCCAACAAGGACGGCATAATCATCAAAATCCTGGTTAACACCAATGGAAATTCCTTTTCCACGTCCATTTTTACCACATTTTGTATTACCACTCTCGTCTTTGTTTGCTTTATCTCCCGTGTTGCAAACCTGAACATGGAAAATGTGCAATTGCACCTCTCTGCCTTCTTCGATGCCCCAGTATTCAGCCGCATTATCGGAAGTGGTTGCATTAATTGTACCGTAAGTGATACCTTCCAAAATCTTGTGAGAGGGGTCACACTTCCATTTATGGAATTTCGCCTCCGTATCATTAGCGTATTTTTGGCCTTCAGAAAAAATATGATGGAGCTAGTAATAAAGCAGAAAACGGCCAAAATTGCTTAGTATTCCATCAATAAAATGTGTTATGATTTGATGAAACACGGACATGATTACCCCCAGTACTTACTTTTTCACTTGGGTCCGGAAATCCTGTTTCGTCTTTGAATCCTTCGAAGTGTTTTTTCCAGGTACTGAACTCATCATAAACGACATCTACAACAAACACAACATTGGCTTCGGGTTTGCTGGCAACAGCAGTGGCAATGCCATTTTTATCAACCCCCCCCCCCCATCTGCGAGTTCATGAGCTCCAATATGTGCCAGTCTCTGAACCCTATGACTGCTAGGGTCATTTGTTTTCCAGATCTCATGCATAATATCGGTTGGTTCGGAAAAAGCAACATCTTGAGAAGATTTTGGTGCAAAGTACACGCTAGGGTCACTGAGTGAATTGGTAGTATGGGTGTAAAAAAAACAATGTCAGATTCATCAAAGTATTGGCAGTCGTTGTCAATGCTCGCAAAACTTACAACAATTTCAATGTTCCCAAGATTCTAGAGAGCGGGAGTGCTTTTAGGGTGATGGACGCTCCCAAAAAAGCGCTGCTTGCACTAACGGGACCTAAGATGGGCATGTGAGAAAAATTGTTCTTTTTGCCTCTCAAAATCCTAGTTTCATCAATCCCTCCAGTGCTTTTTTTCTCAAATTTAATACCAGACTCATCAAAAATCCAAAACAACTCTTTGATGTCCTGCCCTTCGTATGCTACATTTAGTTTGCTCAAAGAATTAGATGAGTTAGAAGAGTCGTATTTATCAGCTGCATCACCGGGGAATCCAAGGACGGCACTGAATCGTGCTGGATGCAAAATCACCTCCGGCTCTGGTTCCATAGAATAACGAAGAGAATCAAGCAAGGTCGCGAAGATATAAGCAGGTTTCTTCGGAGTGACCACAGTAACGATGACTCTCCATTTTTTGCCTTTTGCCCAATCCTATTTAATTTTTTTACGTAAGTAATGATACGGTATTCTTGTCTTTTGTATTGACGCAGTTTTAAATGTTAATAATAATAATAATAATAAAAAACAACTTACCTGGACATCATCGCCGAACTTGTAATTTTCAATATCATCAAGGATATACTTTACGACAGTTTCCCATTTGAGAGGCTTCAGGTCACCGCTGCCCTCTAGTGCTTCATTTTTCGCAATTATCAGGATTCATCCAAGTGCCTGTTTCAATGCTTCTGGAAGGCGTTCTGGGAGGATGTCGGATTTTACTATATCATCGGCAAGTTTAGAAAATACACGGTAAAAGTTATCAAGCCACTTGATAACAGGAGCATTTTCTGCCAAATCTGCCAATTTAACAAAACTGTCTTCCTTTCTGTAGATCTCGCTCACTTCAGCAACACAAGCACCTTGTTTTGCCTTGGCGAAGGCCAATGTTTCAATCATGCGCCTAAAGTTCTTGGAGTATATGAGTTTGGAAGCGAACCAGGACCCACCAGAGATACTATTGATAGATTCAACTCTACTAAATAGCCCAGACTCAAGGAGGGAATCCTCGCCGTTGTTCTTCGCACCCAAAGAATCATTCTTCTTCATGAGAACAGAGAGCAATCCAGCTGTGAATCCAGTCATTTCAGCAGTGGAGAGAAACCCTCCTCCACCGAGTGCAAGGGCCACGTTGGCCTCGAGAGGGAGACGCCTTGGGATTTCATCTTGCGCAATCACACCAATGGGGGTCGTGACGACACAGGCGAGAAGGATAAGCTTGTGAATGGAAGATTTAATGAAACACATGATGCTGTGTTGTTTTGAAAAAATCTTTTTGAGATTTCCATATTTGTGTGAACAACTGCTGAAGATGATAAAGGAGCGGTCGTCTTATTTTCTAAGGATACACATCACGCCGTCGTAGAGTCCTCTAAAAGTGGGGTTCTCAAAATAGAGGAGTCTTAGATCCTAAGATGTTCTCTGTTCCACGCACATACCCTAGTAATGATGATTTCCTCTCTGATCACCCCACTTCTGCCCGCCCCGCCTGACACCAAGCTGACACATAGAGGAGTCTTAGATTGATTCTTGGATGTTCTCTGCACTGCACTGGATGTCAGATCTACAGCAGAGGAGTCTTAAATTCTAAGAAGTTCTCTGAATTAGATCTTCGGGAGTTTGATGGATCCTTACAAAGGACAGGAATGATACGATACGGCCGTACCAAACGGCAGGAGGCAGCTGCCAAGTAGCAGTCGAATATTTTACATAACGGTACATTCTCGTCCTTAAAGTACAGGGAAAAGATCCATCGAACCATCGGCTGAAAATGTCTTGGTAATTTATTCCAGAGATAAGCAGTGGCAGCAGCCAAAGTCGTTATCTAAAATACGCATCATTCTTCATGAAACCAACTGTTAAACGTGTTCGTGTAGTATGAATTGTTATAGGTATTATATTGTATAATAGTAGAATTTATGTACTGCGATTCGAATCCTAATACTTGCATTGTTCAAAATCTATCAGGATTCTTCGCCATATTCTCATGCTAAAACGTCCCAGCTTTCTTCTTGTACACTCGCACACTTGGTTACAGCATACGATTTCACAATTTCCCATTTTGAAACAGGTGCAGCTATTACATCCATTGACTTCAAATATCTCTCGTCATCCAAGTTTGTCCGTGGGAGAACATTGGCCTTCCACTTTGGGCGTCCTTCACGCTTGCCCTTGAAGGTCCCCCTGAGGTAGAGAGGAATGAGACTAACCTGCTTTGCTTCCATGTCAAAGCTGATCACAAAATAGTACTTGGACTTATACTTGGATTTGTCTTCGCCTGGCTTGGGAGTAACGACCTTGTTGTAAAAGTAAAGCTTCTTTGGAGAACGATACATGGTGGGGATCTTTTGTTTTCGGAGCAAGATAGTTTTGCTGGTCTTTCCTTTTGTTTTGAAAAGATCCTGTTCTAATGGAGCGATCGGTGGCAAGCTGGAGTTCTTCGAGGTCCGGGGAGGCGCAATTCTTGTGGGGGCAGAAGCGATCTTCATGGGTTCAGGTCCAGCCTCTTGAGGTTTAGTCTTTTCGACTTCAACCTTTTTAGGTTCAGTCCTTTTGGGAGTTGTCGCACTTTTCTTGGGCTTGATTTTTCGTTCCTGAACCTCTTCGTCAAGTCGAGATGGAACCTTGGATTTGCGGCCAGAGGAGGTAACGACGCTGGCTCCAATAGTCTTGGCCTTCTTCGTTGATGAACCATTGGAGGAGCTAGAACTGGACATGGTACGCTTCCTTCGGTTTGCTCCTAATGGAAGAATGTTTGGCTTATCAAGGGCAAAGTATCTTCCGAGTTGGTCGACAAAGGATGGAGTTCCTGCCTTTTCACAGCCTTCGCAAACAACGTCGGGGTCAAATTTCTTGATCCTACGGGCCATCATGCAGGACGGAGCTCCATGTTCATTTAGGCGCTGCTCAGATTCAGTTGCATAGGTCCAATGCCTGTACCCAACATCCTGCACCTCTCCATTAGCATCTTTCACATCTTTTTCGTTACCATACTTGCAGACAGCCCCGACTCTGACAAAACCAAACTTTTCATAGAATGGTCTAGACATATCAGTAGCTTCGAGGACAACGTAATCATATGTTCCTCTCCTGGCAATATCATCAAGGGCCATCTGAAGAAGGTATTCCCCACAGCCAAGTGCACCAACTAGGCTCATCTCGGCAATGGTAGGCCACACGACGCCCTCTGCAAGAGGATCACCAGAACGAGGCTGTCTCTCTAGACCTTCCGAAAAAGACCCATCGTCGACAAACCCATTGGGCTTGTCATGATGAATCCCATTAGATGGATGGTTCGAATCCCACTTGAAGTAATGAGTCCACGTGGTAAAATTCGTCATCATTACAAAACCTTGCAACCAACCCCCAGTTTTGTGGCGAATTTGGTATCCACGAAGAGGATCATCAATCTCGATTCTGTCACGGATGTAAATACGTGAAATGGGAGGATGGAAGTCTTTGTTCTTCTTGGATCTGTCCGATTTGTGTTTGTGCCATGCTGCAGCTGAACAGACTGCAACCATTTCATCAATGCTCTCTTCCCAATCTGATCTAGTCTTGGGTGCCCAAATGACGCTCTCGAAATTAGGACCAAAGGGAGGCAATGCTGTCGTGTCACCCGGGACCAGACATGCATGGCAGGGGAGGTGAGGTTCCTTCTCATGCGCAGCAATGCTGGAGCTGGAGCTCGAAGAATCATAGGAAGGACATGCTAGTGGATTAGCTTCGCTCATGACCACATCGGAATAGTGAGACGAGTCTCCACACGAATTATCGCAGGAGACTAAGCCGGGCAAGGAGAAAGTGGACGGAGTATGCGAAAATGACTTATCTCCACCTACGTTCGCGATGGATATCTTCCTCCAAACCTTGAGGAACTCGGGGTTCTTTTTGATCTTGGGCACTAGGTTCATATCGTAATTTCGTTCAATCTTGACTCTTCGGAATTGAGATTGAGATTGAGGCGCGCCAGCTTCGGGTTTTTGTGATGAAGTTGACCTCACTACTTGTGGTTGCTGAAAACTAGTGTTAGTGGTAGATAGCACAGAACTAGTTGGCTCATTGGCATGCATTAGAAGGGGAACTACAGATTGTGGGGAGTGTTGGTGATCAATCGTGTCCTGGGAAGAAGAACCGCTAGATAGGTTCTTGATTGGTGACTGTGATTGGTCGTCATTGGTGCTCTGCTTCGTGGCTTCCGTACTGTTCCTACGAGCATTTGGAGATTTCGGGGGATCAGACACGACTGCTGGCGCCATAGAGTAGAAGTAACCAACAGTGTGGTTCGCCTTTCCCTTGTTTTTCATGGGTAATTTCTCCATGTTGCCATTTGTGATTACGTCGAGGTTGTCCGATAGCGGCTTCATTAGGAGCGGAGGTGTTGAAGCTGTCATGGTCCCTTTTAGTGATTGATTGTGTTTTTTTCCGCGGCTATCGAAATCTTTTTTTCTCTTTCGTGACCCTGTGTGCTTTCCTTGCGGGTGCACTCCCTGTAAGACGGAATTTAAGAAACTTCGCAAAAACAGGGGAGCTGTAAGCTGCCTTGTAAGAAGCACCCGATTGCTGAAGAGTGCCAATGTCTTATTTTTTTGAACCAATCAGATTGTAGGAAATCTAAGAGAAATTTCAATGCAAAATTTCGGGAAACAGTTTCTCGAAATATTTAGCTAAAAAAACACCTTTACAAGATTGAAGCTCTGACGTGGAACCGAACAAAATGATGTGGGATCGGATCCGATCCCCGCCCCGCGCCACAAAAATCTCGTCAGGTCTCATTGTTGGAATGACCAAAACATTTCATGTTTACTTTACTTTATGGTTCTATCAATACTTGGCAAACAAAGGAGAATCACTGCCTTTCACTAGAGATCTTTATGGCGAATTCCTTGGATTTTCAACTTTAACTGGGGCCTTTCCCATTAATTGCAGGAGCGGCAATGCTTCGTCCGATTTGAAGAGCTGAATGACGGCTCCTGCACTGGCAACAGCAATCACAATTTGGGAAAATCGTCTTGATAGATTCCGTATAAATGAGTGATGTCGTCTTTGTTCTGTGACCTTTTTGAAGAATTTCTGGTCGAATCTATCTTTTTGCAGGTAGAGCATCGGTGTGAGATAATTCAGTACGAATTTCTTTAGCTGTGGAAGGAATTGAAATGGATATTAAGATGCATTATTAGTGAAGTGAGTTAGTTGACTGATTCATTTTTCAATAGATTTTTGCATTCAAAGTCGTGTTTCGTGTAGACTCACCGTGGGGCTCTTTGATTTGTAAAATGACAGTGTTCGGTATGAACTTAGCAGTGGCTTGGCAGCATCCAAAACATTATACGACGGACAAACTCGTTTTGCCAGACCTTCAATGCACAATGCGTTTACTACGAGAGTGGCATAATTTGCATCCACCCTTATGTGATGGGTCTTGATCAATCCTAATACGCCTCTGAGCACTTCTCCAACATCCACATCTGTACAATACCCTCTGCAACTTTCATCAAAATATGATATCATATCTTGAATGAAGGCTTCTTGTTGCTCCTTTGTTAGGTAATCGCGTTCTTCCGAAAACTTTAGTACAGAATCAGCAGCTGATCTGCCATCACCTGCCCCCATAGATGACAGTAAACCAATAAAGTTGATACTTTCATCATCTTCCAGTTGGGCAACCATACCAGCATCAACTAATGTAATATGTCCGTAGAATCCTGTTGTCACTTCGGCTTTAGCCATTCTAATGGCTTGGTTCGTAGGGTGGAGAACCGAACTGATTGCATCTTCTTGGTCAAACAATGCTGCCGAAATCATAATGTTTCCTGGGTGCAAGTCTGCATGCATCAAATTGTCAACAATCAGCATTTTAAGATAAAGAGCAACCCCCGTCGTCACAATAAATTTCGCCAATGGAACCGGCATCACGTCACCTGCAGTCAACCCAACCTCGGAAGCAAGTCGATCATATTGATCAATAACTGTCGAACATATCTTGCCTTCCTCGAATGTTTCTATGATAACCTTTGAACAGGCAAAGATTGGTAGGGGGAAGTCGACATATACCCAATTTCTAAAGTTGTGAGTCAATACTTCCAAATGGTGTGCCTCCACATTTAAGTGCGCCTGTGCTGCCATCGTATGGCTAAATTGCTCAATACTGCTTTTAATCCTAAGCCATCTCAACGCTGGAAAACAATCAATCGCAGCTGCCAGCATGGACATTAATCTGAAATCCATATCAATCAACCTCGCCACATTCGGATGGCGAACTTTGACTGCTACCAAAGATCCTTCTTCCTCCATATTCGTACAATAAACATTACGTGTATTTGGTTTTATTGTTGCACGATGAATTTGTGCAATGCTCCCTGATGCAACTGGTTCATGATCAAATGACTGAAATACATCGTGAAGGGAACCCTTTGGGATACAAAGTGCTTCTTCCACAGTTGTTTGCGTTATTTTCCACGAATGAGCTGGTGCATCGGCGTGCAACTGCGATAGAGCTTCACAAAATTTATCTGGAAACATATCGGATCGAGTCGACGCCCATTGCCCTGTAATGTGATGTGACGGAAGACAGCAATCAATAAATTGTACATTCATTATCAAATCAGCAAGACAAGACTGTCTGGTCTGCGAACAAAAAAAACACCCTTCAACAGGCAATGATCACGATCACGAACGTTTCACTCACCCCACTTGATGAACGCAGGACCACTTTTAGCAAGACACGATCCAAGCATTTCATACCAGTACTTATCCCTGAAACTCTCCGAAACAGAGGCTATCCCACATGTCATTGTAACGGGCGCAAAGTTCATCCCCAACCTGATGGCACGACATAATAATCTCGGTCCGTACAGAAATTCTATATCAGTGCTCCGTTCATGATCATCCCTCACTTCCGACTCTATCCTCTTTGCAATCTCCTCAGATGCAACCTCGTATATTTCTGGAGGTAGCGCCAAATCCAAAGAAGTTATCTCCTCTGGAAAAACTGCGAATTGGGAATCGTAGTCGTTCGAGGGAATCCACAGCGATGGTCCGTCTGCTTTATCTACTGTATCAGCTGTGTTCCTCCCATGCGTCGAAATTATTTTCAGCCTGGATGATTTGTAATGTTTCGCAAAAGCCTTTTTACGATCGCCGTTGAGTACTTGTTCCAGTCTTTGATTTAAGATGTGGTGGATGTAGGGACATATGTCGTTCTTTGCAAGGACTAGGTCTGATAAAGTTTCGACAGATACTCTATTGGCGTCTCTTTTTATTAATGCTGAGGATATAATGGAGCTTGGTATTATTTTGGCTACAGTGGTGTGTGGTTGTATGAGCAGTGTCAAGCACAGTAGGGCCGAGGTAACAAACATATGTTGTTTCGATTTTGACAGAAAGGATTCAGTTGTAACTTCGATGCAATTGATTCTCCTTGATATTGTTTGTTTTTCGAGCAATTTTTACCAGAAGTTTGAAAGTATCAAATAACAAAGGTTGGTGGAAAAATATTTCAATGGGCTGACTGATGTTTAATTTGTGGATAGTGGTGATGCTTTGATCTTCACCTTCAATGAATCACTCATCAATTTCAAATTGCGTTCTGTCTTCTCCTCATTGAAAATTGGGCGGTCGGAGGATTCTCCTCAATCAACAAACAATTTTGTGTGTCAAAATGTGGGGATGAAATTCACCCCAATCTGAAATCATGGGTGACGCATACGTCACAAATCTTTCTCACGATTTTTAAGAAAGCACCCAAAGCTAGTAACAACGACAACGCAACGCACACCACGTCCAAAACTAAACACCCTGCACCCGGCGGGGTACGGTCTTTACAAGTAGAATTGAATCGATATCATCACCATTGCTTGTTCAAACAAAGGCAGTCGAGATTAGTTGAGCTAGACACTACACTACCGATAACTTTTGCGTACCAATTTACGCACATCTTTGAAAACTGTAAGAAATACAAAATGAAGCTTTCATCGGCAGCTTTTCTTCTCCTGGCAGGCAACGCATTGGGCTTCCAACCAACATCCACATCGTCTCGATCTGGATCTGGATCTGCCTTGTCAATGGTCACCACTGGACCTCTCAACTGTAAAACCTTAGGCATCGGATCTGCAGCACCCAAAACGGTCATCACAAACGTGGACCTCGAATCCATCGTCGAGACATCTGACGAATGGATATTCACTCGTACAGGAATTTCCGAACGTCGTGTGCTCTTGCACCCCAACGAGGATCACGATGAAGAAGAGCACGGGCCGTTTGAGTCTATTAAGACCCTATCAACGGATGCTGCGCAGAAGGCATTGGACATGTCCGGTCTCTCCCCTGATGATATAGATTTGGTGTTGGTTGCCACCTCCTCCCCTGATGATATGTTTGGCGATGCTACCTCTGTCGCTGCTAATTTGGGGTGCAAGAATGCTGTTGCGTTTGATTTGACGGCAGCTTGTTCGGGATTTTTGTTTGGATCTGTTACTGCTGGACAATTCTTGACGAATTCTGGTAATACTTATAAGAATGCTATTGTGGTTGGTGCGGATGCTTTGAGTAGATGGATTGATTGGGATGACAGAAATTCTTGCATTTTGTTTGGTGATGGAGCAGGAGCTATTGTGTTGGCTGCTACTGATGAGCCGAGCGAGGCTGGAATTTTGGGAAGCAGTGTTCATTCGAATGGTTTGGGTTACAAAAACCTGAAATGTGGGTAAGTCCGTTTGTATTGGAAGGGACAGGATTGATGGATAGGTTTTATACAGTACTGGAAATGGAGTACACGTATCGGGATTGAAGTTATCTAGGATAATTTCGCCCTCCTAGATTTGATTATTGCATGATTGCATGTGCCCCCAGCACGGTAAGGATATCAATGATGGCCATGCTAACATTGTCTTTTCCCTCATAGGTATGGCGGAGAACCTCGTCAGATCGATACTCCCGGTGATGGGACACAGCTTAGTAAAGGATCATATGATAGACTTGCTATGAATGGAAAAGAAGTTTATAAATTTGCTACCAGAGAGGTTCCAAAAGTCATCGAAGAGGCTCTTGTTGCCGCTGATATGACCGTTGAGGATGTGGACTGGCTCCTTCTTCATCAAGTAAGTTGTTGATGATGTGAACAAGTTAAAGTTATCTGCGTCTGAGTATTTTTGCAAGCCTATTTGGCCTTGGATTTTTTCTCATCCGCATCCATCTGTTGTCTCATCTGCATCTATCTGTTCCTACAGGCCAATATTCGTATCATGGAGACAGTTGCGAACAGACTTGGAATACCAATGGAGAAAGTAATTACCAATCTAGCCAGTTACGGAAATACCAGCGCAGGATCCATCCCACTTGCGTTAGATGAAGCGGTACGCTCGGGACAAGTTAAGGAGGGTGATGTCATTGCATGTGCTGGATTTGGTGCTGGATTGAGTTGGGGGTCTGCTATAATGAAATGGGGAGGAAAGTAAAAAGTATCGCAAGGTGATCATTTGTGATTGCCGAGACTCAATAGCTATTCATGAAGAATCAATCAAACCAGCAATAATATCCTGATGCTACAAAGATGGGAAAACAAATGGAATTGAAAATTGTTCAATTGTTTTGGTGAAAATAACGATAACTAAAATGACTTCATTATTTTAGGCCAATCTCAAATCGTACATACACCACACCACGTACGTGAACTCAGAATTTCACAAATCATATTTACCATGATATGTTGTGATAAGGATAAACATCATTTCTGCACGAAATTGTTAGAGAAGTATAAACAATGTAAAAACAGTAGAAATCTAAACTGCATAATTAATCAATTAATCAAACAGACCATAAAATTCGTCTTCCCTGTCTAACATCTCTTCCAAAGTCTGATCTGCAAATAATTTTCGATCAGCGTCTGTCACATCCAACCGTATGATGTGTTTTTCGTCATCTACTAAGTCTTTCGCATCCATCGAGCAATCACGATTCTTAAAAGACTCTAATAACGCTTTCCAATGCCTGCAGGTTCTCAACACAGTTTGATCGCCAACTATTATAAGTCCTCGCCTTGCACGTGTGATTGCCACATTTAATCTTCGAGAATCACGGAGAAATCCTAATTCATTCACAAGATTTGAGCGTACAGCAGAAAATACAACCACATCAGTTTCTTGCCCTTGAAACGAGTCGACTGTTCCAACTCTGACATCTTGTGTTTCTTTGTTATTTGAGAGCTCTGAACTGATAAGCTGAACTTGTTTGGAGTAAGGAGTAATGACAGCAATACTTTTCGAGTCGATTTCACCACCTGCTACCAAGTTCGAGATGATGCTTTTCACTATCTCTACTTCTGTAGGATTCGTTTTGCCTCCAAAATTATGGGAAACTTCACTATCATTTCCAGCTTGGATAAATACAAGTGGCTGTAGAGAAGGCCACGGAAATCCTCTTGGTGGTGGAGCATCGGCCTTACCACCTACTTTTGCGCAAGTTACTAAACCATTGTAAAAATATTTCGAAGGGTGTTCCAATAGAGCTGCAGGCATCCGATACTGCTCTTTGAGGGTTATCTGTCCCACATCAATACTTTCCAATCGAGCCATAGGAGATACGCCTATGCTCGCTTTTAGTTTTGTTGATGTCACTGTTGGTGGAAGCTGACGTGTATCACCAACCAAAATTACTTGACGTGCTTTTGCAGCAGCCAGAGCACATATCAGACCAGGTTCGGTTGTTTGTGCCGCTTCGTCGAGAACAACAATTGGGAATGTGACTTCGGAGTCATCGCTCTCCATTAATTGTTTAGCACCAATACAACTTGTGACCACAACTGGAGCCGTTTTTGAAATCATTTCCTGGGCGTCGCGGATATATTGTTTGGCATCAAATACTGCAGAAGCACGAACTTGACTGTCCAAGGTGTTATCGCTGGCCTGTTGGCGCAATCTCATCACCTCAGGCAGCTTTTCAGAAATAGCAACGATTGTTCTATGCTGGATGTTAGGAGAGACAGACGCTGGTCTACCAGAACGAACCGCTGGTACGCCCATCTGTAACAGTCCTTCGAGTAGCACATCTGCAGCACCATTACTGTGAGTAACAGCAAGAACCCTGGGTTGAACTCTTTCTGTACTACCATCGTCTTCGTCATTACCTGCTTTATTCATTTTTAATTTCAATGCTGTTGCTATCAACAAAGCAGCAACGCGGGTTTTGCCGGTTCCAGGTGGACCTCTGATGAGAGAGATACGGCGTTGGAGGGCCCATGCAATCGCATCCTTCTGAGATTGATTCGGTTCGAATTTGGTGGACTCGTTTGCATCTTCAATCGCTTGTAAAATTTGTGTTTCTAGATTTTCCGAACAAAAATGTGTTGGGGGTTGACTAGTCATATCCACGTGGTCTGTGGAGTTGGTAAAAAGGTTTGCCATCATTGAAGCAGCCTCTCCAGCATGATTTTTTCGTAGCCGGTCCAGCGCCTGGATCTGAGCCTTCAGCGGCGCCTTGCCTGCTGTTCGATCAATTCTTACCAAAAAAGCTCCTGCTGTTCTTCGCAGTTCCCAAAGTCCATTTGGCCAACTGGATCCAACTCCCAAAGACATCCAATCTTTTCCAACATCCACTACAAGGCACTCTCGAGGAACAGGATCACGCCCTCCTACACTAATTTCAGGAGTTAAAACTAGAACATCTCCTTTTGTGAATCTGTCTCGTAATCTGGTTTCTCCATATTTATAGATTTTCACAATCTTGTCCCCAAAAAGTTCTGTATCTGGCTCTGCCGCTGCATCAAATAAACTCATCCCACTTGCTTCGAGCCTCCCACGTGTCCAATTTTTCCTGCGTGCTTTCAATTCTTCGACTGCCTCTCTGTGAAAGAAGGCAGCTCCGCATTATTAAAGAGTGTAGCAATGGCTAGAACAACAAGTTAAGCAACAATAGACTTACCTGTGTTCCTCGAATAAAAGGTTTTCCCAATAATTAGCGTATGCAACATTATTTTGGGTATTACCACTACGTGTAACCAGGGAAACGCACTGTTTCGTCATTTGGAGCAGGATGCCCAACCATCCTAATTTCGGTATCATTATCACAATAATCTTAAGTGGCTTCCCCGAAAGTTCTAACAGATTTTCACACCAATAGACGACTGAAGTCCGTATGAACTTTCGTTTTGTGATGATGTGTATAGTACGAGTATATGTTTACTGAATTGGTTTTCTTCACATTTTCTTTGTTTCGTAGGATGTCGTCGTCAGCAGTCTGGGATGAATGAGTGCTTTGTGCGTCAATCCTCTCATTTCACGCGCAAGTTTTGCGCGAATGAATCTGAAATCGAGCCATTCCAAATTTTGGATTTGTGTGAATAATTCAAAAACTAGAAGACCAGAGTATTGAATAATGTTCAATGTGTAAATGATTTACTACTCTTCGACGAGAGGCCGAGAACAATGAGAAATGGGGGAGGGATACACCACCCAATTTTGCACCTAACAAATGGGCAAAACGAACGGCCATCAGAAAGCGATGAGCCGAATTACCATTTTTTGGTGTTGATTGAACTAAAGAAGAAGACAGCTTCAAGTGAAAAGAGAGTTAATAAATAAGGTTTTACGATGGTACTAAACTCAGCGAACTCCTCTGGTGGGACGGGACATCTCCCCTGCCACAAGGGACGTGGACGCCATCTCAGGCCATCAGGCCATGGTACAGCAAGCAACCAAAAAGTCCTCCTTTAGATTTGGAAGGTCAAATTTGCTGCACCGCGTAGATCAAGATGAAACGAATTCTTCAATAGCTTTGTTGGTGATTTCAATTTTTTAGTTCGACTGATATGGGGGCACTAAAATATTGTAACAATGGTTGTGGAATCTCCACATGACATAAGCGTGGAAATATCGTTGAGTATGCAGGTACACAGTTTTTCGGAGAAAGTTCACAGGCGGCTTTCCTGCTATGGCTGGCTCGTAATCCAATATACGTGTTTCAATGTGAAGATTATCCTTGAACTCAGGACTTTTCGATCTGGATTGTGTTAGCTGAAATGTTAGGGTCCCAACACTTGACTGCGAAGCATCGTTGGTCTTTGGCCGGCAGGCCAATAATCCTCCAACAACTGGCAGCCTTGTGATCACTCCTCTAGTTTCGACAGTGCAACTCCCCGACACGCGTTTTTCTTTCAAGGTAAACCTAGTTGTTTTAGTTTTTCCAAATGTCAATAAGTTAATGCCAAGCAGTGAGTCGCATATTCGGGTCGTTGGATCCGCCTCTCCGTGGAATTTCTTCTCAGCGGTAAATAGGCCAAGAAGCACTTTTCTCCGTGCTAGGAACCGAGGATAGTCTATAAACTCACTTTCTACCTTGTCAAGAATTGAACCTTGGAACAAATCACTTCCACTCACAGAGGAACATTCGATCGATTCCGCCTTCCCATTGGGATTGAGGTGTTGCTCCCACTTGAAACCAATCGATTGAACAACACAACTGCTGGCAACAAAGATGGAAAATAATACTCGTAAACGAAATCCTATCATTTTTGATAATCTTCAATACCTTGGACAGGCGTTTCTTCTGTAGGTGATTGTTGAACTTGAAAATACATAACAAAAGGCCGTAAGATCAATCAAGAGAAGATCATCAACAACTTTCACATGCCTTCGGCAAGCGCTTGCCTTCTTCGCTTCGGGTTCCAAAGATTCTGAAAAAAATGAAAATGTCAATCATCGTTTTTGAAGTTTTTCTCCGATATTTTCTCAATATACGTTTGAAAAGGCCTCTTTTCTCAGAGAAATCCGGGTTTGAACTGTCGTGGGGGGGGATAATTTGAAATTGATTCGGCGCTTTGACCCCCAGAGATCTTTTTGGCCCTGCCGCTGACTACTGACGCGACACGCGATCCTGATGATGAGTGAGAACAAGTGTAACTACTGGAATGAAAAGTGAACACAAACCACCAACACCCAACACGCTTGATGACCCATTGATACAACAAAGAGTACTCCACCAATAAATCCATAAAGATATTCACGAGGAACAAGATGATGAAAGTATCAGCAGCCCTCATTTTACTGCTACCGTTCGCTGCAGGTTTCACTGCAATCCAACCAAACGTACGTCAATCTTTTACCTTAAATGCCAAGAAGAAGTCAGGCAAAGGCAAGGCGAAAGGCTTTGGGAAAAAGGTAGATCCTGCACCAGCACCGGCATCAAAAGCGTCTGTTCAGCAGGCGCAAAGAGGTCCAGGGCAGAACATGGCAGGATTCTCCTCGATTGAGGATGCTTCTGAAGCATCCTTCTCCAGACCTCAAATTGAAATTGACCCTAATCTCCCTGCCGACCAAAGAAATAAAGAAATTTTGAAACAGCAATTTGGACTAAGGAGTTATGAGGAGCAGCAGGGAGACATCAACGCAGCACGGAAATTGGCTGAGAATTCAAAACGCATGCAGAAGGTTAAGCAAATGAAAGATGATGAGTTTGACATCTTTATGGTTATCCCACCACCGGTTATCAAAGGTATTGATGCCTTTTTGAAAATTGGCCTTAGTGTGACGACGGTTGCATTTGTGCTTGCTGGATTTGGGATTACTGCCGAGGCCTGGTCTGTTGCAACGAGTAACACTTTGCCTGATAATGTTGACCAGTTCATAGTGAATGTGATTGAGCCAAACTTCACCTATGGCCTTTTGGTATTGTTGGGGTTTTCTGTTTCTTTGGGTATCTTTGCAACGGCACAGCTTGGTAGCGGAAGTAGTTTTTATAAGGAAGAACCATAGCGTAAAGGTAAAATTTCGCTATCATAGAATAAATTTATTTTTATCTATAGCCAGTGTCGGATTTGGCATTGAACCTTCGCGCAAGATGTCATGTAATCGGCTGCCCCTCTGCCCCGGGCATAATCACTAATAGCTGCCGCTTTCATATATTTTTCAGCCTTGGCATTCTCCCCAGTGGATTCACAATATAGTCCGAGATAAAACAATGAGTAGAACTCATCAGAGACACTGTGTTTCAATTAAGGAAGACAATATTTTGTATGAGGTACGAGTATGATCACTTTTTGACAAATGTGAAGTAGTTTTTGTTTTCAACTTACCTTCCGGAATGACCAGCAGTGGCAAGATCTTCTTCAGTCGCCCCATCACCCCGAAGAAGTGAATATACAGTCCCCTGTGTAGTTCGACTTCTATTAGTATCTATACACGTGGTTGTTTCGAAACACGATGACAATAAGACAGGTTGTGGGTAGGTATCAATAGTAAAAAATCACACTCACCATCTCTCCTATCAGTTTTCCCTGCGGGTAGAGAAATTGTATTAACATTATAGTCAGGATTTTGGAGCTTCAAGCGGTTCTGACATGCAATATCCCATACGATTTCTTCGACATCTAAAGGATTAACCTTGACGTCATAACGAAACTGTGTTGATTCGAAGTAGGAAAACACATACAAATTCAGTTCGACATTTGTTGAAGAAACGAAAAGGACGAATATATCACTCGGGATGAAGACATACCTGATTACTACCTTCTTTGAATCGGTCTGTGTAGTATAAGCTGATCCCTCTTTGCCAAAGGTACGGAGTCAGAGAACCATTTGGAACTGCCGAGTCAGCTCTGTCGAAAAGTTCAATGGAATCTTCGATTTTGTTTTCAGTGAAACGTTTCATGCCCAGGCTCACAAGTTTGCTCGGCTGCATTGTTTCAGTCTCGTCTCCTGTGTGAGCCTTTCTAGCGGTGGTACTACACGTATGGTGCATACTTCTTTGTGGGTACGTGTACCGGTAGGAGGAAAGCTTGTTGCTATGGACCCCCCGCATTAGGCCGCTTTGAACGTTGTAAGGAGACAGCAACGCATGAACCAGAGCAGTTTGGGTAATAAATATCAGCAGCTTCAGCATATTGATATCGATATCTTTGAAATGTCAATTTCAAATTGTTCAAATGTCAATTCAATGTTCGATCTTGGTTCGATTGTATTTGAACTCTTGTCAGCACTGTGTATGTACTGTGTGTGCTTCTTCTGAGTTGTTTCTTCTTTTTTCGGTAGTCGACTTGGTAGTGTACAGTGTAATGTACAGTATTCAGTATTCAGTATTCATTCAGTGTTAGGTTCTTCCTCCCTAAATCTGAGTCCCTAGTCGAGATATCCAATGGGATCCATCTCGAACACGTCTGGAGAATACATGACTGAACCAGCTGAACCCCACAGTAC
>Ga0209712_10001885_pt1 | contig 17617 bp, 14 predicted proteins | sample ArcOceMetagenome_FD_187443 | JGI IMG/M metagenome (GOLD analysis project Ga0209712, IMG submission 187443) | Marine eukaryotic phytoplankton communities from Arctic Ocean - Arctic Ocean - Greenland ARC118M Metagenome (SPAdes) (version 2) | ecosystem: Environmental > Aquatic > Marine > Oceanic...
TCTGCTGAGGAGAAGTACATTGTTCTCCACAGTTGGGGCAGAAGAATCCGCATTGGCAGTCTCGCAACACCGTCATTTAATATTGATATGATGGAATGTAGTTAGTAGATGGGTGCTGTTCTTAGTTTGGAGAAGAACGCTGTGCTTCTTTTTTATGCATACTGTATTTATGATTTATGACAGTCGATCTTGAATCTTGCATCTATCCATTGACAGTTTGTAGTTGTTGACATCACTTCTTGACGACGCGCGCGACGGACTAATAAAACTAATTCAATACCGGTAGGAAAGGTCTATTTGTTGACAAATTTTTACCCAATTCATTTTTACAAATTTACAAAACTGGTATTTTGAATTTACTTCCTCCCACCACCAAAGTATGATTACTCAAAGAAATAATAACAAAATAACTGTGTTATTTGTTATTACGTGTATGCCTATTTATTGTTGCAACATGAATTTCTAAAATGCAAGGAGTTTGATTGATTCGGGAGTGCATTGCCAATCAGTCCTCCGTGTGCGTGTAGGTACGTTTAGCAGGCAAATTCACATGGATTCATAAGATTAGACAACAGAACTCTAATATCTAGCATCAAAATCTCTAGTAGCTAGTTCTCTGGCTTGCAAACAAGCAAGACTTGTTTCTTGTGATCTTGAGAGTGATCTCGCGTTGAACTCTTTTACGCCCTTTTATGATTTTATTTGTGTTTTTTAAATTCAAAAAATGGCCACAAGGGCTGCGCGACAGATCGTGCCAAAAATTAAAATCAACGGCACTATCTTCTGGTGGTACTTACCGTACGGTACACACGACACACACTTCGACAATCTCAAATCACCGACAGAGGAGACCGAGTTAAACGGTTAAACCCCTTTGACATCTCTTACTCAATCGAACCAACAAATACAGGGAAACTCTAAAGCTCCACCATGGACGATGACGCTGCGCTAATGGCGGAATTGTTGGCAATTTCCAATCAATCTGCCAGCAGCCGTTTTGACCACGCAGAAGAAGAAGAAGGAAATGACAATGATCTCTCACCACAGAAAAATACTAGGAAGAAGCCTTCTCCTAAGAAAATGGGAACCCCAAATAGAAATGGCAGAGCAACTCCTCCATGGAAGAGAAAAAATTCTTCGTCGGCAAAGAAAACTGATAGAAGTAGTGATAATATTGAAAGTCGTGACAATAATTCAAATAAAGCTGAAGTACAGTCGGAACCCACAAAGGAAGAAGTATCAATGCCTCCGCCAGAATTTGGAGGATTCCAGAATACAAGCAAGCTCCCAAATACGTTCAAGGGTGAACGCGGTGGGGTTGCTGACGACGAAGACCTTTTGGCCGAGCTCAGAGCTATCTCCATGAAAAATAATAGTTCTGATCGGTTTGGAAATGATGATGAGGACGACCCAATGGCACCTCCAGTTGCAAGATCAACGCCTGCAGAGAAACCATGGAAGAAGAAAAAGTCTACAGCACCTAAGAAGGCTGCGTCGCCTAAGAAGACGCCTGTAGGAAAGCGAGGAGGGGGCGATGTACCACCATGGAAGAGAAAAGGTTCGGCAAAGAAGAATGTTGATCCATTTGAGAATGCTGTTGTGGAGGATTCTCCGGTAAAGGAAGAAGTATCAATGCCTCCGCCAGAATTTGGAGGATTCCAGAATACAAGCAAGCTCCCAAATACGTTCAAGGGTGAACGCGGTGGGGTTGCTGACGACGAAGACCTTTTGGCCGAGCTCAGAGCTATCTCCATGAAAAATAATAGTTCTGATCGGTTTGGAAATGATGATGAGGACGACCCAATGGCACCTCCAGTTGCAAGATCAACGCCTGCAGAGAAACCATGGAAGAAGAAAAAGTCTACAGCACCTAAGAAGGCTGCGTCGCCTAAGAAGACGCCTGTAGGAAAGCGAGGAGGGGGCGATGTACCACCATGGAAGAGAAAAGGTTCGGCAAAGAAGAATGTTGATCCATTTGAGAATGCTGTTGTGGAGGATTCTCCGGTAAAGGAAGAAGTATCAATGCCTCCGCCAGAATTTGGAGGATTCCAGAATACAAGCAAGCTCCCAAATACGTTCAAGGGTGAACGCGGTGGGGTTGCTGACGACGAAGACCTTTTAGCCGAGCTCAGAGCTGTCTCCATGAAAAATAATAGTTCTGATCGGTTTGGAAATGATGACGGTGACGACTCATTGCCTCCACCACCACCACCAATGCCAGTAAGACCAAAGAAGAAATCGTCTCCAAAAAAGTCTATTCCGTCTCGCAATCCGCCACCGAAACGCAACACCCCTCCTCCGCCGTGGAAAAAGAATGGTCCTACCACAAGTCCTATCAAAAGCAAACCGTCTCCCTCTGTGGGAAGGAAACCTTCAACTCAAGCCAGCTCAACGGCTATCAAAATTGAATTACCACCAAAAGGTAGTGCTCCAACGGGCCCAATAGACGATATTTTGGTCACAGAAGAAAATGTTGCAGAATACATTGATAGCAAAAACTGGAAGCTCAGAAAAGCGTCGTATGATGTAATCGAGGAGCTCTTGAATAAAAAAACAAAGGGAAGGGATCCAGCAAATGATATGCGGGAAAGTGAGATACATGAGTGTATTTCAGATTCATTGATCCCTTGCATGGCAAAGGACAGTAATGCCAGTGCTCTTGATTCTGCTCTTCGTTTTGTATTTGGATACATTGATTATTGTAGCAAAGGTTGTGATCCCTCCCTTATTTCTTCCTTGGTTACTTCCATTGTTACTGGCCCTGCACTGTCTGCAACAAGGCCGTCGACCTCGAAAATTGTTGACGCTGTGTTGATGAAGATCATGCAAGTCAGTCGGAATGAACCATCATCTATTCATATCGTGGTTGAACATCTTTTGGATCATGGCATCACTTCCAAGAAACCAAAAGTTGTCTTGAAATCTACAGGTTTGATTCTTGATGCAGCCAAATCCTTCGGCGCTGCTACACTGCCTCTGGCCAATGTTACATCAAACGCAGATAAAATGCTTTCTCACACTAATGGAGATGTCCGTGACAACGGCATAAATATTCTGGCAGAAATATGTCGTGTTGTGGGGTCGAAAGACCCGCTTGCGGACATTGTTGAATCTATGAAGACAGCACAAGTCTCGGAGCTAGATGCTCTCTTGAGCTCGCAACCAAACGCGATGTCGCCTCTGATAGGCCTACGTTATGCTGAAACATTATCATCTTCAACAAATGCACTCGAAAGTCTCCAGGCAGGAGCCGACCAAAACGCAGCAGCTAAATTTGATGCAAGGGAGCCTGTGAACATCTTCAATGCCTTGAGGGAGACTGAATATAAGTCTAAAATGAAAGCAGTCAAATGGTCCGAAAAGGTTGGCGCACTTGATATTTTGCTACGTTGCGGAGGAGAACAGCCTTACAAACTGGCGCAACCTTCAAGCTCTATTAACTACAACGCACTCATTTCAGAAATGAAAAAGCTTCTTTCCCACACGCACTTTGCAGTGAAGTCAAAAGCACTTCTTGGGCTGGGAATGTTAGCTGAAGGAGTTGGCGAGAAGTTGTTTTCTCATTTGAGGCCTTTGCTCGCAGGGCTCCTTGAATTGTCAAAGGATAAAAAGGTTGCGACTGCGACAGAAACCTGCCTGGACCGATTTTTTGACAATATCGTCGGTTTCTCGCATTTACTAGATAAAGATGATGGCCTTGCCACTTTGATGATTGAGAAGAAGCAGAAAAATGTGATCGTGCGAAAGGCTACTCTGTCATTTTTAGAAAGATGTGTTAAGCAATCCCATTATGCCAAGGCAAGAGGTTTCTTGGATGAGGATACCGCCCGTAGAGTAGCAGCTCTGTGCATTGGAAAGATGAAGGATTCCGATGCAAGTGTAAGAGAAGCGGCATCTTCAGCACTGAGAGCAATGCTTGATCATCCTGATGAGTCCATTCAAGAGGTCGCCCTTTCAAGTGCAAAAGAACTTGAACAAAGTAACCCCCGTGCCTTCAAGGCCCTATTATTGGCTTCTGGTCCTAATTCAAAGCCCGCACGGCCTCCTCTGGCTTTTCAAGGTTCTTCAAAATCGCGTGGTAGCCCTCTTAAAAAGCAAGGAAGTAGAACAGAATCTGCTCCTAGTTCTCCTAATCAACGGTCTAATAGCACCCGACGATCAAATTTACCACAAGGTTTGAAGACGACGCCTCAAAGGAAATCGAATCTCCCACAAAGTTTCAGTGGATCATCGCAAAGAAAGAATGCTGCACCTGCAAAAGCAGCAAGAAAGCCACAAAGTTCTAAGACAATTTCTTCAGATGCAGAATTTTCTTTTGATGTAGATGAAAGGAACATTCCTCTGCTTGAAGTTTCCAGTGAGTACATGTCCAGTTTGGGAATTCCAGATTGGGAGACTGAAGAGGAAAATGGAGATTTCGTTGCAGGACTCCAATCAGAGAACTGGAAAAATCGCAAAGCTGCAATTGAGACCTTGATAGAATTCACAACTAGTGCCAAAGCAAAAACCGATGGCGAAATGTTTGCTGCCAACGCGCTTGTCCTTGTCAAGAACAATACCAAGCAGTTCAAGGATAGCAATTTCAATATTTTGAAAGCTATTTGCCAGCTCTTCATGGCTGTCTGCGATTTATTCCAGTCCTTAGATCTTCCGTTGGAACCCTGGATGTGTAAGGATGCCACCGCTATCTGTGTTGCCAAAATAGCAGACAAGAAGTTCAGCCAACTCGCTCCTCCACTGCTCTCGCGTCTTTGTGAGGTGCAGCTTCCTCAGAATATTTTGCATTTTGCTATTGTCGACGTTGGTACAATCAAGTCGCCAACCCCTCATGAAGGTTTATTAGTTTGGGCTGAAACATTTTGTCGTGAATTTGGTGGACAAGCAATAGGCGGAGTTTTGAAGAGTTTCATTGGTTGGGTTTCAAAGGTACGCGCACATTTCTTGCTGCTTCGACGTTCGATGCCAAATAAACCATCTTCACTTACAAATTCTATCTGTTGTGTAGGAATGTGGAAGTACAAATGTAAAGGTCAAGAATGCAGCATTGTCGCTTATCGGCGTGTTGCACCAACACCTTGGTCCTATATTGAAAGCATTGGCTCTGTCTGCCATCCAAGACGGATCTGCAAGAAGTCATGTGGAGAAACAAATTGATGCAAACCCTTATGACCCGTCTGCTTCTGCTAGTCCTCAGCGAAAATGTTTGATTTCAAACAAGGATGATGCCAATGAAGCTGGAAGTGCTGCTATTGCGGGAATGGATATTCCCAAAACTGATCTAATGGCAGAATTACCCCCAAATATTTTGAGTAAAATGGTATGTAAATTGTATTTCTAATGTGCATTTTTCATTTTTTTCTTCAAATGATCAAGACCTAACTGCGTTTTTCCTAGAATCTACAAGAAAATAAGGAATCTTGGAAACAGAGAAAAGTGGCTTTGGAAGATGTAGAGGCAGCATGTACACAAGCTAATGGTCTGATATCTTCATCCCCAGACAGTTTGAAAGGCCTAGTCGATTTGATGCGAGGGTTGAAAGCGCGTCTTGGTGATTTGCAAAGTAATTTGAAGCCTATTGCTGCAAGAAACATTGCATCGATTTTAAATTCAGTCGATTCGTCTTCTCAAGCAAAACTTGGCAAGGTTGTCTATGCATCTTTGATTCATGCTGGAATGAACGATAATAAGAAGGTTGTTCGTGATGCGGCATTAGAAGCTCTTGATAGAGGCACGAATATTGCTGATATTGACGGAGGAGGGGTCAACCCGAAGGCAATGGAACCATTGATAGCTGGATTTGTTTCTGAATCGGAAGAATCTGAGTTCAAGGTGAGTACATCTGTTTGGGCGTGAACTACCGTGGCAATAATTATGAAGCTCATGATTCTGCTCTCCTTATCAATTAGGCTGTTGGACTCCCTGATATAATCGCAATTCTCGCCAAGCGAGCATCATTCTTTCCAACTCCTTCTACTCTAACGACCTCGAAGGGACGGGCTGTCTTGAGCCAGTTTGGGATGACTCTTGTTCGGTGCTTAACATCTTCAAAATCTGAGACCAGATCTGGTGCTGAATCTTTACTGCGATACTGTGTGGAAAATGGAATTGTAAGTTTGTCACTTCTGGAAAAGAATACATCAAAGTTATCTGGGGTCGAGCAGAGGCAAGTGCGTCCTGTGTTAGAATCCCTCAGTGGTTTGCAAACTGGTGAGTCAGGAACGAAAAATGGAGCCCGCATTAGATCTGCAACTCCGACTGGAAGGCAAACCCCATCGGGCAGGCAGACTCCATCAGGCAGGCAAAGTATTTCCGGTCGTCAGACGCCTTCTGGAAGACAAACCCCGTCCGGGCGTACCGGTACCTCGAACATCCGTTCACGTTCAGAGTCGAGAAACGGTAGACAATCGCTTGGCGGTGGCAGGAGAGAATTGGATAACAGTGACATTGAAACTCTTTTGAATGATACTGGCTTCCACCCCCTGAAATCGGTTACCCCCTCTACGATATCAAAGAGACAGAGGCTCACTAGACAAAGAGATCTCATCCCTGAATTCCCAGAGGAGCCTTCTGGCAAAGATATTATGCTTTCCTTGAAAAAGTCATGGTCAATACTCCTCCCTTCCCAGAGCGTTGAAGTATTGTTTCCAAGTAGTGGCTTCCAAAAACAAGATGACTCAACTGATGGTTGTCTGCTACTATCCCACGCGTTATCGCTAGTATCTAGTGATGGAGAAGAAAATATCGTAATAGAGCAATTAGATTTGATTCTAAGGTGGTTTTCTCTTGCGTTTTGCAGTCGAGAGACCACATCCGGTATGGAGCCTCTTCTTAAATTCTTTATGGATCTTGTTGGATTGCTCCTTCGTCAAAGTTATCAGCTCTCCGATGGAGAAAGTTTAAGTGTGTTACCATATATTCTTGAGAAAGCGGGAGTTGCCAAGGTAAGACAGCTTTATTACATGTCATTTTCCATTTGCCTTGACATATCTAACTTTTCCTTTAGGGGAGATTCCGGGAGAAAATACGCGAATTACTTGATTGTCTTGCAGGTGGTGAACTTTATCCTTTGGTGAAGTATGGGTCTGCCATTTGTGTTAATGTTATTGAGAATTCTTCGAATTCAAAAACAAGAGGAATAGCGACCCGAGAACTTCAGGTCTGTGTACAATCAAGTGGGCTGAATGCAATTGGAAAGAAGGGTATACTGGTCACTGCAAAAGCATTCTCCGAAGAAAATCTGCCCGAGAACAAAGCATTTTATCTCGATCTTATTGAAACAGTCATTTTAAAGATGAACAGTGATACGAATAAGTATTTCAAGATTTGCGGGTCTTCTGCTCTCTCTGGAAAAGCAAGGGACGCAATAGGCGCAAGAATGGCGAAAGCGAGCACTGGTACTAATGAAGTACGGAGTACAAACTCGAGACAGTCTCTGGGCTCGTCAGCTGGACGGTCCAGAACTTCTCAGCCGCAAACAATGACAAGAGCTACGCCTTCTGAGGATAATGAAGGTCCATTTAAGTTTTCTTACGCATCGAATGGAGACAAAATCGAATCTCCTGGGGGGTCCATGGAATCAAGAGCCTCGCTTTCTGACGATATGGTGAACAAAAGAGAGGCATCTTCCGGAGCTGCGGCTTCCCTCCGCGAACGACTCCGTCAGATCAGGGACAAACATGCACAAGAAGGAGATTCTTCTAAAGATGCAGGTTTCCGTGCCTCGCCTTCGAATGGTCAGAGTTCACGATCAATAATCGCACCAACGACGTGTCCTCTTTACGACGAGATTGTGGGCGCTGTTGAAACTCTGTTAGGAGAGCCCACTCCACTTCTTGAAATAAACGACAGCTTCACTAAGGCATTAATATGCCTGCGCCAATTGCATTCTTCATTGTCCAACAATAGTAATGATAGTACAGGGACTGATCCTGCACTCCTAAAGGAACTTCGTCAGTATCTGCACTACAAAGTTCCAGAAACTGTGAAACTTTTGACCAGGTACGTAATAAGTCTTTGAGCATTCTGATTTTGTCTATTAAAGATCAATCACCAACAAAATTGATTGTCCCTTCATCTTAGGGTGCTCGAGTTTGGGTTTCGCTGTGGAACCCCTGTGAACAGAGATGGTTTGTCAGTTCCACTACTCTCTGTATCTATTGCTGGTCTAATGGCCATATTTTTAGATGGGAAACTTGCTTCTCGAGTGGCTCCACAGTCTCTATCTTTGGTTATTTATCAAGGCACGGCGGCCTTGTTGGATAAGAGATTGTCAGCGACTTCTACACCAGAATCGTCAGGCTTGGACTCATCAACGTCGAAGAAAATGGTGAAGGCCATTAACAAGGTGAGGATTTGCTTCGACTTTTGTCCCTCGTTGAAAAACCAATTCAAATATCTCATCTTTATTATAGCTTGCAATTCAAGCATCATATGGTGCAAGACGGCATGTATCAATAATTACTCTTGTGTCCCTACAATTGAAACTGTGTTCGTCCATCGAACAAATTGCTGGTCAAAACGATATAAAAACAACAAATCATAGAATGTCAAGAATCGTTACCAAATTGTTTGCGCGCGTCATTAAAGCAGAGGAAAGTGAAATGAATCCATTTTCGGGCAGGGAGTTTGATTTAAGTGGCGTCCTTAAGGCTGTCGAAGAAACTATAATCAAATGCAACCAGCTTGCTCCTCCCAAAGACTCTGAAGCACAGTCGAGTGGAATGAGTGACCTGGATTCTTACAGCGGAAACCGCATGGCTTCATGTAGAGATCTAGTGAATACATTCGTGCATCACCTCTTGCAAGCAAAAAACAATCAAGGCAAAATTCTAGAGCTTCGTAATACACTTGAAAACGCTGGGCTCAGCCCTGCATCGTTGACTGGGAAATTGTTTACATCATGCTCTGTCAAGATAGGAATAAGCCCTATTTATGGTCCTGCCAATCGCAAGAGCACACAGACATATGATATTGACTATCTTTCTGAATTGATTTTTGCGGTGGGCGGTGCAGAAGACGATGCAGAAAGAGTTTATGCAATGGGTGACCTTAGGGAGTACCTCGAGGCCCACAAAGACATTGATATAGAGTCCCACCTCTCTGGTGTATCAGTTCCATTCCGTAAATATATCCTTTCGCAGCTCAAGTCTCCATTTCGACCTCTTGTAACTCCGTCAGAAAGATCACTTCTATCTGGTGTTAACTCGTCAGCTTCGACGGTGCAGCCGTCTAGCCGTTCTGTAATGACTGAATGGAGTCAAGGAAACATGTCAATGAGTGAAAAGCTTCGTTTTCTCAAAAACAAAATTAATGGTGAGTTCCATCATGCTTAACATTTATTTTCTATTTTTACAGCATTCCCTTGCTCAATCTTCCTCTCGTTTGTACCTACCATGAAAGCTGCTGAAGAAACCGCGAACTCGGTTAATGCCACTGTTGAAGAAGAACCTGCACCAAGTCCTCCGCCACGTGCGCAGAAATATAGTACCTATGAAACTAGTCCTGAACCGTCGGGACAAGTGTCTTCCCTACGTTTACGTCTAGCTGCTGCCACCGAAAGGGCCAAAATGAGGTCACCAGAACCACCAGAAGATCGTCCCCGCCCCTCATCAGCTGTTGGTAATGCAGCCGCCCTACGCGCACGTCTCGAATCAGTAAAGCGCTCGAGTAATAAAACATAAATCGTGCCGCTGATTATCAAGTTTGTCCCTCTTTCGACTTATAGCATTTTTTCTACGCACAAATGCGGCAAAAAGAAATCTACCTGTGTTTGTGTCTCTTCTTCTTATGAGGGGGGGGTCATTAGTTGTATGGCGTCCCTTAGTCTCTCCACAGCAGTATACAAGCAAATGGCTTGCTCTTTGCATTCTTTGTTCTTCTGAAGATGCGCCGCAAAGAATGAGCCTTTCTTCAACAAACTACTCCTCGACACTCTGCATCAGCTGCGCAGAGCAGATACAGACCGCCCCAGGTTTAGAAGGTGCACCACTACTGTAAAATATACATATCGAAGTATTGCTGTAGCCAGAACGAATAAACCCTCGTGGAATGAAAGTCAGTGCTTGCCACGATGGCATTTTAATGAGAGAACACGCACCTACTTGCTGCGAACAACAGACACGTAAAAGTATTACTGTGGTGCGGGACGATTGGCTGCCCTTGGGATGATGAGGGCGTATAGTGGTGATGGAGATATGATCCGTCATTTCGCAGCTCAAGGGTTTCCTCGTCAATACTTTGCGTTTGTCAATTACCCTATCTTACGAACAGACTTGAAACATCTTCGATTATAAATGCAGCTAAATAACAAAAAATCTTATTTAATCGTTATCTACTGGAGCTGGATTACTCAGATTGGATCGCAATCTTCTGGAGAGGGCACAAGTGCAAGATGGCCACTATGCATGCGTTTGAGATTCTGTCCTGTTGACATTCAACAATCATCATTTTATGATTTCATTATCTCATGTTTATGCGGAACTCAAAAAATATCAACCAAATACGCTCTCGCATCAGTTGCTGTTGTTGGAAGAACACCCAAGCAGTGGGCCATTTCGTATTCTCTTTCTGATCGAAACAAGGGGAACAATTGTGTTTCATACAAAATTTGGTTACTCAATAACTCCTTGTTAAACAACAAAGACGCAAAGAATACATCTACTACCGATAGTCACCAATACAGATGATGAAGATTCATATTCGAAATCCTCTTTCGTTTCAAAGGAGAAAGAAATGAAATGCATTGAGCACACACAACACACAATAAAGTTGAGGTGATTACATGTTTACCTTTATTCATGTCTGAGATCGTCCACGTTTTGACTTCTATCGATTACCAGTACGGTCGCTGGTTTTTGACATTATTTGAGTGGGAAGATGGCACGATCGTGATGCACACACACCCAGGCTATTCTACAAGCAACATTCATTTCTCCAAATCTGGACTGTTCACTCACAACACACAACAGTTGAAAAGGATTATCTAATATAATACAGAGAAGCTCAAAAACAAAGACTGCTAGTGTAGTTTTTAGTTCTATTTGGTCCTACCCCGAAAATCAATCTTCCCAACAAAGGTGGCAAATTGGCTTGCAACATAATTGGCCAGCATCAACAAACTCACCACGGTCCAACTCTCTCCTTCCTTCATTGACGTTCCATATTTTACATACGCTCCTTTAGCTTGCAAGATGCTCATTATAAATTCCTACCTTACTTTCGTTAGTAATGAAAAGACAACAACGAGTGGAAAGCTGATGTGCTCAGCAATATTTTGATCGTACGGGATCTCATATAGAAGACATTTGTTACTGCTAGTACAGTGGCTCAAGTTATGGACGTGTGGGAGTCATGAAATTGGCCCACAATGCGGGTACTCAAGTCATTGGCGACAGCATGCCTTGGAAGAAGCTTATGAGAAAGCTGCCGAGATTGGACAACATGATGCTTTGAAGTGGTTAACACAAAACTGATATGACAGGGATAGTCGTACCTATTGGGCTGCTGCCAAAGGTTGCCATCTCCCCTGCCTCCAAAGGGCAAGAGAGAATGGTTGTATCTCCTGGGTACTTCTTGGGATGCTGTTCGTTTTTGGCACCTCCGTCGCCTCAAATGTGCCATAGTAAACGTCTGTGACTACGATAGTTCTTTTTGTCGGGGTGCTGTTTTTAGGCGGTCATCTCTCCGCGAGAGAACGGCTTTGACTGGAAGTTTCTATTTGTTGGGCTGTGGCTCTAGGTGGTCATCTCTCCTGCCTCCAATGGGCGAGACAGAATGGATGCCCATGGGATGATGACACAGCTCAAGAATAACGGTAAGTCAGAAATGTTCAAACATCTTTTTAATAAGGTTTCTCGAGATAGATACTAATAAGGAGTTGTTTTTCATTTATGTAACGCAGTGAACATGCACTTTAATTTTTCTTTCCATCGAATACCGTGCTTAAAATAAGATATCGACGTTAGTGATGTCGTTGAGGTGCAGGCTGCTCCTTGCAGTGATCTCTTAGTAGCCTTTCTACTTCAGCGGCAAATCTGACCAGAGTGGTGGTCCACAGGATATGGATTTGATTGTACTTGCTTCTGAGTAAACCAAGTTTGTAAGTTAACCTAATTTTTCTTAGTGTTACACAAGCACAGCTGTCGCAAAAGCGAATAGAGGACAGAGAGTTTTTGAGTTTTTGAGTTTTTGACTCAGCAACAGAATTCAGAGACATTAATAGAATTTGCCAGCTCGGGATGATGCACCAGTTTTCACATTGGAGGAGAATATCATAGGATTGCAACTACTTCGACTCTTATCTCCATCATTAAGGAGTGCGACGTACAAATCTTACTAGAACGAGTGCTTGTGAGACTGTATCAGCAGTCTGCAGCTGTGTGAAGCTTGGGGGCTTGCCCTGGCATCAATTTCAGAATGCGTTCTTGAGCATTATTGACATTAGTTCTTATCTGGAAGGCATTCCCACAACTTGAAACACTTATCTTGGGGACAATTTTTTGGAGATCTCATTGCGTAATACCAAGTTGTTGTGAAGGGTTTCTAATGGCTTACCAGCACTAAGTTGCGGGTGACATCACCGATTGCACGAGCTTGAACAAAGGTGTGAGTAAAAATCGGGCTTCCTTACCAGTCGCTTTTGTTAATAAAGATAGATCTTTTATAAATATTAGAAAAGATCATGATATGCCATGCTCTGACTAGATACAGTAGTGTCAACAATATCCCATAATACCTGGTTCATGGATTTTTCCACCAATACCGTTAAGCAAAATTTTGCACGACGAATTCATTTGCCTACATTATTTCCATCATCTCCGTCCACAAAAAATAACGTCAGAGTGAATCTCCTTTCATCTTCATCCCAATTTGTAACAAACATTCCTTCCGACCGATCAATCTTTTCATTTGGTACTTTGAATGCGACTGTCTCATATGGCTCTGCAGCAACGAGCAGATATTGGTACCGCCTATCTGGAGGCGACTCAACCCTTTGCTCAAACGCAGACATGAAACGATGCCTTGGTTGCGCATTTGAATCAATCTCAGGAAAGTGCAACTGAAACGACAAACAGCGTTGATTAGTTTGATGATGTCTCGATTTCGTGATTTCATATCCTGGTCTACCAATTTTAACGCGCTGGATAGACTGTGAAACCGTGGCAGATGGGAGAGATGGACCCACATCATGCTTTCCCTTCAGTTTTTCTTCCATTGCAGCTCTTCTAGCCAATCCGGCTTGATGCTTCTTTCCCTGCGTATGAGCCAAGTAGTTTCTGCAAAAGACAAACAGAAGCATATGTGACAAAAAGTTAGCCGATACGGTTCACGTCGATGACGAAGAAATCCTGCAACAATTAAAATGTTCGCACTTACCCTTCATTGGTATGTAGAGTCAAGCACAGCTTACACTCATAGGTTCCCAAATGATTTCTCATCAAATATGGATCTTTGGCCAAATCTACAGTCTCCAGAGCCAACTGTCTCAACCTCTCCTTTCTATCTCTCTCTTGATGCTGTCCAGAACTAACCCCTCCCCCACCAAATTTACTACCAACTCTATTTTGCCGATCAATTCCTCCTCTTACACGAACACGGAGTGAAATGTGATGAATAGTCTCGGGCGATGTAGATTGTGAGTGCTGATGAGTAAGGTTTCTATATTCATTCCGACCAAGTACCTTTCCGTTGAGAACAACAAATGCCAAGTTACTAAAATTCACATCTGATCTCTTGGCGGCCATGATACATTCCCGGCATTCCCGACAATTGTTATCATAATCACATCCTTCCAGTCTAGAGCTTGTTCCACCACAGGGTGTTATACGACAAGATGGATCAACATCAGACCAAGACTCGACATAGCGGTCTAAATCTGTCCTTCTTCTTACCAATCTCCCAGGATTCTGAACAAATTTGCGGTGAACGCCTAGTGTGAGACGAGATAGCTGGTAGTTGACATTATGCGAACTATCGTAATCTTGATCGGTTTCGGCAGAACGTTCAAGAAGAGCACGGAGGAAGGTATCATAAGGTGCCGAGGTAGGTATATTTGCTACGGTTGATTTTCCCCTAGGAGTCCGAAAGACGTAGCTCATGTTAAGATTATTGGCATCAGTTCCATTCATGATTGTGAAATAGAACTCAAATCAGGATGTGGATGAGGGGTGAGTGGGTCTGCTTATTATATGATCTGCAGATATATATTCGGCGTCCAGTGGTATTGTCACTATCTTCTCGTGCATCATTTTGGCATGTCTACGAGAGGTACATACTGTACCGTACATGCATTTTACGGGTAGGTAGAGACTGGTTAGAGAGAGAAGGGTCAAAACTTCAAGTCTCAACGCAAGAGTAAAATTCAAAATGGAGAAACAAAAGCGAAGGGAAGAAACAGAGATGTCATTTTTCCCCATCACACTGACAAAAAATAATGACTAGTAGACTATCATAGCAGATAGCAGGAGTGGACTACCCACCGGGGTATGTTACTAATTTGCTTGCCAACATAATTCAAAGAATTGGATTATTTTATCTGATCTGTGAGGCGATTTGTGAATCTACGGATGCTCTTAAACTCCACCTTTGTCAGCGGGAGGTAAAAGTTCGAAATATTTTTCATGTCCATCTGAAATCTCCAACTTGAAACTAGATTTTGAATTTGCGTTTACAGTATTCCCTCTTGAATTATGTAATGTTTAACTTCATATCAACACCAGTGATATCTTATTTGCAAATCTTCCCATTAATTATCACCTCTGCCCCCTCTTCCCTGGTAGTTACCTCTACCACCCCGTCCGCCTCTACCACCCCGTCCGCCTCTGCAAAATACAAAATGTAATTGTTTGATGAGTCTCTTGACGTTCTGATATTTCCAAATATGATAACAAACTGCAACCTATAACAAGCCTTACCTTCCTCTCCCTTCGCCTCTTCCTCTTCCATCGCCTCTTCCTCGCCCCTGACCTCTTCCTCGACCTCTACCTCCCCTCCCTCTTCCACCTCTACCAGCATTTCTCGTTCCATCATCTTCTGGCACCTTATCCACAACATCATCAGGTAATCTAATATATTTAACCGAACTTCCACGAATATAACACTCTGGCAATTTCCAGAATTTGGTTCCATCGGCCGATGTACAAATGACGTCTTTGAGGTTGATGTTCATCCACGAGTCGCAGTTTAGTAGACGGCCGTTGTATGTATCACCTGATTTTAGTTCCACCAGCATCGGTGAATTTTCTGCCGCTCTGAGAAGTGATAATGGTAACTATTTGCGAATTGGGATTAAAGTTGTATATGAAGACAATGATTAATTACAAGGTAGTTGTGAAGTGAAATCGAAATGACAGTAGGTAGATGGTAAAGGCAAGAAAGAAAGATCCTCTCTCTCAGCTTACCATTTTGTTGGGTTATACTAGTTTTCAATTGAATATTCAATATGCGTTTTCTTGCTTTCGAAAGATCCTTCTTGGATTACTTGAGGTTGAATTAATCAATTGTGCAGTGTGTGTGTCAACAATTTAGTTGTATTGTATGTAAACTCAAAGGAATGTGTTCGAAGGTCGAAGGGTGCAGGTGGTGCAGAGGTTGAAAGCTTCATCGTTCATCGTCTCTTCGTTCGCGACCGACCCTTGTGTCTCTTTATCCCTCGCGCATCAATGCGCGACGACACCAAAATCACACCAAAAAGCCAAGCCAAAAAGCCAAGCCAAGCAAAGCCAAGACAAGACAAAACAAAACACCAAGCAACAAGCAACAAGTGATATACTTGATACTTGCACCAAGATACAAAGATTCAGAACAAAGCTATAAGTCCAATAGAACTACCGTAGGAAGTGCACAACAATTCGAACTACGGATCAGCCTATTTCGATAATCAATCGTGCAGTCACGATGGCGATAGACGGTAGTATGGCTAAAAATGTAGGCATTGCTATCTGCACAACTCTCCTAGTAGTACTCTTCACAATTCGAGTCGTCATTGTCTTGCGACAAATCGAAGCTGCCAGAAAGAACAATCGGAGCTACAGCAACATGTTGAATAGGAAGATGAATCCTGTGAAAACCCTTGTCGTACTAGGTTCCGGTGGACATACAACTGAAATGCTGCACTTACTCTCCTCCATCAACAATTATGAAAACTATGCTCCACTCTACTACATTATTGCGTCGAGTGATACTACCTCTCAAAATAGATTGGAGGCATTGAATAATAGCGCTGCCAATGCGCAAGAGGATAATGCAACATCAATGGGCAAGAATACAATAAAATTGCCGCCTCATTGTCGAATATACAAAATACCACGAGCGCGAGAAGTGGGACAATCATATCTATCTTCTATATTCACAACTCTACAATCGATACTTTACACTGGCCATCTAATTCTATTTCGTGTGCAGCCAGATCTATTATTAATGAATGGTCCAGGAACGTGTTTACCAATTGCATTATGGACGTTTATTGGTAGGGTTTTAGGGCTGTCATTGGGGAATATTGTGTTTGTGGAAAGTTTTTGCAGAGTCAAGAGTTTGAGCTTGACTGGAAAGATTCTGAGGAAACTTGGGATCGTAGACTTATTTTTAGTTCATTGGCCAGAGCTGTTGAGAAATTGCAGCGATGGTAAGAACGGCGGACGAAGAGAGGAAGGCATAGTCCTTGTGGATTGCTTTATGAAACATGATGCTGACGATGATATGAAATGAACAATTGAGATACGCATCCTTCATTCCGACAGGATCATTGTCTTGAAACTGAACGTATAATAAGGGCGAATGACTTTTAATTCATGTGCAAAAAGATGGGACGCACGGGGAAGAAAAGGTCAGTTCAGGACCTTCTCACGAAACGTTTCTCGAAACTTTATAAGTTTGGCCGTCATCAAGAGCAGCAAATATTATCAGCAGCACTGGCGACGGGTAAGGCATTTATGCAAGATACCCAAGGCGCTATTGAAGAGATATTTTGACAGGCGAGAATAACGCGGTATAGGCAACTGTTGAAAGATGCAGACTTGCATTTATAATTTGATTTGCTACCTATCATCTTTGCGTTACAGCCATCTTGAAGATAGTGCAGTCTGATTGATTATCAGGTAGTGCAGTGTAAGCTGAACGTAGTGCTACGCGTTGTTCAATCGACAGAATCTAATAAACATATGATTTGTTGTCAAGTGCACCTTTTGCATCGTCTGAGTTGGGACCGGTCATGGAGAAAATATTATGCGCTTTTAGAAAAGATCGCGGCACCATCAAAACAATATGTCAAGGTGGTTGAAACGCAAAATTTGTCAATGCAATGCGATTTGAATGAATAGCTATCGGCAGCACGAGATGAACCAAACTCTCATAGTTCCACCACTACTGTATCAATAGGAATGGAAGCCACCAAACGCACAGAGCGGCATTTTTAATATTCAACTACGAGAGTACGGTTTTCATTTTCTAGTAACCCTATCGGATGAAAGGGTATACCAGCTCACACCTCGCTCCTTCGTCACACTCCTGTGACACATACATACAAGCCTCAAACTTGCATCAAATAAACACTTTGTAAACAACAAGAGCATATAACAGTATACTTGTAGCTACCACTGCGAAGTTGTAAGGTTCCTCTTTT
>Ga0209712_10001887_pt1 | contig 17604 bp, 12 predicted proteins | sample ArcOceMetagenome_FD_187443 | JGI IMG/M metagenome (GOLD analysis project Ga0209712, IMG submission 187443) | Marine eukaryotic phytoplankton communities from Arctic Ocean - Arctic Ocean - Greenland ARC118M Metagenome (SPAdes) (version 2) | ecosystem: Environmental > Aquatic > Marine > Oceanic...
GTACAAGAAAAAAGACCTTCAAAATTGGCAGAAAATGAAGCTTTAGCCGAAAAGCTTTGGAATTATAGCGAAAAGATGATTGAAAAATATAAAGTTTAAAAAGTCGGAATTAATACGCTTCCTCCTATTTTAATTTATTCGAAAGATTACTACTACGTATTTTCATTGCAAATAGCATAAAACACCCTGTCACCTAATGAAATTATTAGGCCATAATTATTACCTTTGTAAGTATATGACAGTCTTTTAGAGTATCAAAAAATACTTTAAAAGGCTTTTTTATTCCTTATTACAAATACTAAACTCTAATTTTATTATGCAGGAGAATATTAATTTATTATTAGAAAAAATAACATTATTCGCGCCATCTGTTTTAGGTGCTTTAGCGATTTTGGTTATTGGCTGGTGGGTTATCGGTTTAGCCACGAAAGGTATTACAAAAGTACTAGAAAAATCTAAAATCGAGCCGTCGCTCAGAACCTTCGCAGTATCGTTATTAAACATCGGCTTAAAAGTGATGTTAATTATTTCCGCAGCTGGTTCTTTAGGTATTCAAACGACTTCATTTGTAGCGATTCTTGGTGCGGCTTCATTCGCTATCGGTCTAGCATTGCAAGGTAGTTTGGCTAATTTCGCTGGAGGTGCTTTAATCTTATTCTTCAAACCCTTCAAAGTCGGTGACTTAGTAGAAGCACAAGGATTCAAAGGCATCGTTAAAGAAATTCAAATTTTTACAACGATTTTAGCAGCTCCTGGTGGCCGAAAAATAATCGTCCCAAATGGTTCTTTATCAAATGGTTCAATCACGAATTTTTCTGCGGAAGAAGGAAATGTGACTTGTTTGGATTTAACTTTCGGAATCGGTTATACGGATGATATTGATAAAGCGAGAAGCGTTATTCAACAGGTAATTGACGAATGTCCATATTTATTGAAAGAAAAAGGGGCGGATATTTATGTATCAGAATTAGCAGATAGTTCGGTGAACTTCATCGTTCGTCCTTGGGTTACGGTTCCCACTTATTGGAATGCGTATTTCTTCCTGCACGAAAATATTAAGAAAGCATTCGACCGGGAGAAAGTTGGTATTCCATTCCCTCAAATGGATGTTCACGTTCATAACGTGAAATAATTAATTGTCACGCTCCTTTCGTTACTAAAGAGGATAGATGGAAAGCATTTTGAAAGTGCTTTCCATCTTCATCACCACAATCATTAGCAACCGAGGAGCGAAACAATCCTACAATCAACTCATCAATCCTTCACAAGTTCCAGTTTCAAAATCACCTCTGCGCCATTAATCACCAAGTAGTTTTCTCCTTGAATCTTATACGATTTTGCAGTACCTAATATACTTTGAAATTCATCTGCAAACTCAGTATCGCAACACATTTTCGTACAACCTCCAGACGTTATCAACATTTTTTCATTATCCAATGTATAACTTCCAAAACAACTGTTCATCGATAATTTATAGCTAACTCTTCCTTCCTCTTGAAATATAATCGTCAAACCTTTCTCCTCTTTTGGTCGCTCATTATATTGGTCTATTTCATAATACGCCGTACCAACTAATTTCCAAGTTTTTCCAATTAACAATTTCGCTTGTGCATCTATTTGATTTCCGTCTGTTGTATTTTCAGTGGGTGTACAGCCGATGAATAAAGTGATGATTGTGATAAAAAGAACGCTAATTTTTAACTTTTTCATAATATAAAAATATAGAAATCGTCATTACGGCAAATGCTGCAATGACGGTTTTGTTTGTTTTTTAATTAGTAAACTTTATGTTACGCCTCAATGGTCGAACTCATAATATCTAAAAAGTAAACCTTCCATTTTCATAAATCAATTCGCCGTCTGCGAAAATTTGACCATTATTTGTCATATCCGCAATCATATCCCAATGAATCGCAGATTGATTTTTTCCACCTGTTTGCAAGTAAGATTGACCAATTGCCATGTGAATCGTACCGCCAATTTTTTCATCGAAAAGGATATTTTTCGTAAAACGATTGATATTAAAATTCGTACCGATTGCCGCTTCGCCGAAAAATTTTGAACCTTCAATTTCATTAAAAACATAATCCAAAACATCTTGACCTTGCTTCGCTTCCCACTTTTGAATCTCCCCATTTTCAACCCAAAGTGTTACGCCTTCTACGTATTTTCCCATTTGAACGACTGGATAATCAAAGTGTATCACACCATTCACAGAATTTTCCACTGGCGACGTATAAACTTCTCCCGAAGGCATATTTGTTTGTCCGTCTGAGTTCATCCATTTCCGTCCTTCAGTACTAAATGAGATATCAATTTTATCACTTTTATAACGGATATTCGTCCGACTATTTAATAAATCAACCGCTTTTTGTTGTGCCGCACGAACTTTCAGCCATTCGGCTCTTGGATCCTCAGCAAACAGGTTACAAGCATTAAAAATAAAATTTTGATATGCCTCAAATGACATTCCTGCCAACTGTGCTGAACCTTGTGTCGGGTATTCGCAAAGTGTACGTTTCATATCCAGCGTTGCCGTCCGCTCAAAATATGTCTTGCGATAAGGAGCATGAGCATCGTTGAATAATTTACTTTTTCCTTTAGGAACATTCGCCATTGCCGAATGATTCTCCGTTGCACGAACATGAATGTACGCTTCATAATTATTCATTGCTTCGGCATAAAGTGGCGAAACATATTTCAACGCATCTTCTTTTCCGTTTTCCAATAACATAGCGTGTCGTCCTTCAAATTCAAAATCAATCACCGGAATTCCGCCAGCTTTCAATGCCTCTCGATAGATTTCACGCACTAAAGGTTCTGCAACCATCGGAGCTTTAATCAAAACTCGTTCGCCGGCTTGAAGACTTACGCTATAATTGACTAGTAAATCTGCGTATTTCTGTAAGATAGATTTCATAATTTTTCTTTAGAAGGTATAAAAATTTATAGCCGTAAAGGTATAAAGGCAGACGATAAAACCCAAACGATAAAAACCTATAAACCGTTATATCATTATAAATAAAAGGACAAATGCATCAAAATATGATTGCGATTTTGAATTTATATTTTCGATTGGTATTTTTGATTTTAGGCTGAAAGTATTGGAGAGCGATACAGACTGAAACTCGCTGTACTGAAATAATAATTGGTTCTTAACGCTCTTTCAATACTTTCAAGCGTAAAAAAAATCAATCAAATCTTGATTTCTCCTTTTTTCATTAGGAAAAAAAGAAGGAAATTTCTATTAATAAATAGCATTGGTTCTTTGATAAATTTTGCCAAATTCAAGACGGTTTGATACGTTTACCCTCATATCAGGCTACTTACGTATTTATTTATATACACAAATTATCAACAATCGAATAAAATAAAATGCTTATGAAATCATATTATTTACTACTATTGTTTACGCTAACTATAGCGTTCTCAAGTTGTCTTGGAGGCAAAAAAATAGATAAGCATAAAAAAGTAACCGCACAAAATATGGTCGAAACATCGCCAGTTTTTAATAAAATTTTTACTGGTTTTATGCTTTTTGATCCGGAGACTGGCGATACATTAGCAATGCAATATGCAGATAAATATATGACGCCAGCTTCCCTCACCAAAATTTACACCTTATATACGTGTACCAAAATTTTAAGCGATTCCGTTCCGTCGTTGCGGTATGTGATTCAAGGTGATGATTTGATATTTTGGGGAACTGGAGACCCGACTTTCGCTCATCCCTTCTTTGAATCTGAATTTGGTGAAAATCGAGCAGTTGAATTTTTAAAATCGTGGAAAGGGAATTTATATTATGCCCCACAATATAATAAATATCGATTTGGAGCAGGTTGGTCTTGGGACGATTTTAATGGTTATTACGCTACAGAATTATCGACTTTTCCGATTTATAGTAACTTTATTCGATTTCGAAAATACAAAGGAAACGCAGAGCCAAACACGGTTCCAAAATATTTTGAGCAGTTTCTAAACCAACAAAACGAGGTTAGCCAACCAACTCGAAATGAAATGGATAATACAGTCAATTATCCATTTTATGAAAAGGAAACAGCTTATAGTAGGGATATTCCTTTTAAGGTTTCTAATGAAGTGATTTTGGAATTATTGGAAGAGGCAACCGCAAAAAACATTCAATTCTATTGGACATTAAACGCTGAAATGAAAGCGAAACAACGCACAATTTATAGCTATCGAACCAAAGATATTTTACAAAAAATGATGCATTCGAGCGATAATTTCATTGCCGAACAATTACTTTTTGTTTGCGCTTCCGAGAAAGGTTTACCCGTACAAACGAAGAATATTATCCAATTTTCAAAAGATAATTTACTGCAAAACATGCCAGATAAACCTATTTGGCGAGACGGTTCAGGGATTTCTCGTTATAATATGTTTACACCTCGTTCAATGGTTTATATACTTGAAAATTTATATCAAAATATCGATACCACCACACTTTTCGATATTTTCCCAACTGGCGGAGAAACTGGAACGATTAAAAAATGGTACGCAGGAAATCCATCTTACGTTTTTGCAAAAACGGGAACATTATCGAATAATCATTGCCTCAGCGGTTACGTCCGAACGAATAGTGGAAAAGTATTGATTTTTACATTTATGAATAATCATTACGTCGGTTCAAGTTCAACGTATAAGAAAGAAATGCAGCGAGTTTTGGAATGGATTCGGGATAATCATTAACTTTTTCTCCCGCAGATTTCGCAGATTTTTTTTGTATCAACCTTAAAAGATTGAGACAACATTTTCTCGAAAAATATATTTGATTTCTTTGAAATCAAATATATGAAAATCAGTAAAAATTCGAAAATTTCGAAAATCTGCGGAAGAAAATTTTATTTTTGAGAGAACATTAGAATATGTCCGTTGCCCTCTTTTTTACCTTCAGAAGCGATAAATAAATTATAATTTTCATCAAAAGTAATACCTTCTGGCTTTGGTAAAATATCTTTATCAAGCTTTTCAGCATACTGAATATTTCCTGCATTATCCGTTACGATTATCATTTTTCCTGCGGAAGCAATCGTAAATCGGAAACCATCTTTAACCGTAATTCCCGATGGATTAAACGGTATTTTTTTATCCAGATTAAAAGATAAATCCTTTAAATCATTTGTTTCTATATAATTATATAAGATTTCTTTTGAGAATAACATGACGGGTTCTGCTCGTAAACTCTTTGTTTTTAAGTCGAAAGCATACACCGCTTTAGGCTTGTAAATCATCTGAATATTAGCCGCTTTTCCTTTACAAGCGATTAATAAACAATTCATTTCTGCGTCATAACCTAAACCTTCTGTATCATTTTTTCTATTCAGTTTCGTATTATAAGTCGTGATGATTTGATTCGTTTTCCCCAAATTTTTAATTTCGAAAATCGTTCCATCGCTTCGTAAAACGTAAACGATTTCACCGACAAATTCAATTCCTTCATAATCTCCAGCCTTTCCAAAGATGAACCGATTTGTAATTTTTTTTTGATCTAAATTATAAAAAAAGATAATTCCCTCTTCGTCTTGTACACAAGCTAATTCCCCATTCGGAGCAATAGACAAAGCCGAAATCTCTTTTAAAATGGTCGGCAATTCATAAACTTTATCTGGCTTTGAAAGGTCATAAGGAAAATTAAAATCATTTACAATTTCGGTACTTTCGTTCTGAGGATTCATACAAGCAAGTAATATGATTAGACTGAATAATGAAATCATTATTTTCATTCTTTAGTGATTTATAGTTTCCATGATTATCTATCATAGTTTAAATTATATAATCGTTGCTTAGAAATAGTAAAGGGCAAATGCACCAAATTATTTTGCACACCGAATTTATTAAAAATAGTATCTTATTTTCGTATTGAAATTTCATTGAAACAAAATAATATTTGACGATTGAAACTTTGCTTCTTTTACCTGATGAAAAGAGGCAAACCTATCCGTTCGCACAGCAGGCGAGAATCAAGGCTTAATTGATTTTTTAGCGATTGAAGGTATTGAAAAAGCTAAAATCAAAAAATACCAACCCAAAATCAAAATCCTATTTTGGTGCGTTTGCCCTTAGCATAATATGACTACGCGATAAATATATCAAATCAAAATAGTTTGAGTATCAAATATCTAAACGAATAATTTTAATCTCGTTTCATATTCCGCAAAATCTCTGGCAATTGTCTCAAAGCCGCTAACTCCCGCCATTTCGTTCTTGCCTCTTCTGCCGGTGAACCGAAATATAACTTGCCACCTTCCAAGGATTTTGAAACACCAGCTTGTGCTGAAATAACTGCTTTTTCACCAATTCGAATAGATTTTGATAAGCCAGCTTGGCCGTAAATCGTCACATTATCTTCAATAATTGTCTTTCCAGCCACACCAACTTGTGACGCAATAATACAATTTTTACCAACCACAACGCCGTGAGCGAGATGAACTAAATTATCTAATTTCGTTCCTGCTCCAATTACCGTATCTCCAGAAACACCTTTATCAATTGTACAATTTGCACCAATTTCTACATTATTTTCAATTATAACTTGTCCGCAAGCATGCCATCTTTCATAACCTTCGGGCGTTCCTTTATAGTAAAAAGCTGGTGAACCAATCACCGTTCCCGAATGGATTTCGACATTATCACCAATTTTAGTATTGTTATAAATGACGACATTCGCATGCAAGTAACAGTTTTTACCAATTTCCACTTCTTCACCAATCATCACATTCGGCTCGAAAAAGCAATTTTCGCCAATAATCGCACTATCCGAAATTGGTTTTGTAATTCGATATTGCGGACGATAACGCAACGCCAAACTATTATAAGCTTTATATGGATTATCACAAACTAACAGTACTTTTCCTTCCGGAACGTCAGTTTCTTTATTAATAATAATAATCGTAGCCTCAGAAGTCAATGATTTTTTATAGTATTTTTCGACGTCTACAAAGGTAATATCGCCAGCTCGAACCTTATGGATTTCATTCAGACCTGTCGCTTGTAATTTAGGATTTCCAATGAGTTTCGCACCGATAATTTCGGCGATTTCTATAACTGATATTGTTGGTATATTCATTTTATTTTGATTGATTATTCATATTCGTTCAAAGATAGGTAGAAACCGTTTTGCTACAAAGATTTGGAATTAATCAAAATAAAAAAAGCACTTATGGTGCGAAACCGTAAGTGCCAAATATTACAGAAAAATCTAATTTTCTTTATCTAATAATAACCAATTTGTCTATTTTCAAGACTTGATTATTTTGTCGTATTTGATATAAATATATTCCCGGCGACAAATCATTAATCGTAATGATGTTTTCATCCAAGTTTTGATAGGATCTTACGACTTGACCAGTCATATTCATTAAGACAAAATCGATATCATTCATATTCCTCCTCATAATCCGTAATTCGCTATTCTGCTGAATAGGATTTGGAGCAATAATAATAGATGCTTCTTCCAAAATATTAACTGATATAACCATTGAGTATTCAAATACACCATTAAAATCGACTTGTTTGAGTCGATAATAGTTTACGCTTTTTCGTGGAATAAAGTCGGCGAATTCATACGTCTGCTCTTCATAAGTAGAACCATTTCCTGGTACAAAACCAATCGATTCAAACTCCATTCCGTCCGAACTTCGTTCCACTTCAAAGTGACTATTATTCGTTTCAGAAGCCGTTATCCAATTTATATTAATACCATTTACCATCAATGCTGCTTTGAAACTGATTAATTCTACCGGTAGCACTTGATTCACATTCAGATCACCTTTTGATTCAGGCTGAAGCACCCAGTCTCCTGTATGACTATTACCACTCAAGTTTTGTGGTGTATAACCTGGATTAATAATTAAGTTTTGAAGAACCGGCGTTCCTCCTCCGATGATTTCATTTCCATAATCAGCAAATGGATTCGCACCATAACTAATTGTATCCTTAGGCGTACCAATATCATCATATAAAATAATCGTTCTATCGTTACTTTGTTGTAAACCTGCAACAGGAATCCAAATCCCACCTTTTCCTGAAGCGGATTCGTTATCAATTAAGGGTTGTCCTGTAATGGTTTCTGTTTGATAAATAGTACCCGAAGCATTCCGAAATTCCATGTACCAGCCATTCACATCCGTATTCTCAGGGCCTGCTAGTTCGACTCCTCTATCACTTGGAGTTACATCTTTATAACTGATTTCATTGATATAAACATTTTGTCCCCAAAGTGATAAGCTGTATAATATAATCACAACTGATATGAATACAGTTCTCATGTCTTGATATTTTTATTAGTGTATTGAAAGGTAGATTTTCTACACTCCGATTTATAATGTTGCCGTGCTGATTAATCATTCTTTTGTGATGTTCTGCACATCAATGAGCCTAAACAAGTAAAATACTCGCAACCGAAGTTACGAGCATTTTAGAATTTATTGGTTTCTTATGAACCGAATAAACAATACACTAATTTTTATTATTCAAAATTTGTATTTATTCTAATTAGAATAATTTCTAAATCAATAATATCAATTTTAAATAAAAATATTAGACCGCTTATCTTTTAGACATTAGATTTCAGATTTCCACTTTTAATAATATCTAAAGGCACAGCGGTCTAAAGTTTAATATTTTAATATTTTAGAAGTGTACAATACCTGTAATCATTACATTTACTGATACTGAGATATTTGCTCCTACAGAAATATCATTCAAATCAATTCCTAACGAAGCCAACAAACTCAAGGTTAATTCTCCTTTCGCTTCCATTTTACCATCATTATTTTGATCTTCAAAAACGATAAAGTGTAGTTCATAATCACCTTCTTCTAAGAATGCCAACTTATATTCACCATTTTCTTTTACGACTGTACTTGATACCGCATTCTTGAAAGTTATATTACTTTCACCTTGACCTTGCACTTCTGTATCCGCATCGTAAGTTCCTTTTTCGTAAGCGAAAACGATAATATTTTCTGCATCAACTAATGCATTTTCTTCGACTTCACCTTCTACGTCACCAGTGTCATCCTTCTTCACGAAACGAACGGCGGAGTTCAATTCTGCTTGTGTAACGAATGTGAAATCAGTCATTGTTGAAGTATCGCCTTCATAACTAATCGCCTTACGAACATCAAAATCTAATACAAATTCACTTTCTACATCTTCTTTGATTTCATAAGGTTTTTGGATGACAATCTCTCCCGTTGCTTCACCTTCCGCAGATAAATCATGTTTCATACCACCAACCGTTGTCACATAACAACCCGGAGCATTTCCCATCGCATCTGTTTCATAGTCCAATACCAAAGTGATTTCGCTATATACTTGAGCATCTAACTCACCATTTCCCAACATTTTAGTATTACCTTCTTGGTAGCTTAATAAGTTAATTGTTTGCTTACCGCTAAATCCATCATAAGTTTTTCCATCTAGCTTTATCTCTGTAACGGTTACGAATACAGCTTCTACCGAAGCATCATCTATTGGAGCATCTGTCATTTCAAATGTTGCTTCTCCTTTTTCTGTTTCCGGACTTACACCATCATCACTACATTGTACAAATGTAAAAACCATCATCGTAGCAAAAGCTACACTTTTTAATAAACTTAATTGCTTTTTCATAATTCTGTGTTTTTGTATGCCCGTTGTTCATGCGGACAAGTGTTGTTAATGCTGTTTTTCTGTATAGGTTTCCCATGTTCATTAAATATCATATTGATTTTCAATGAATTAGAAGGAATCTAATAAATTTAGTTTGTGTTTGAAATTATTAAACCAACCTCTAAAATTAAATTTGCACGGTTGTCAGGTTGGTTTTGAAATTCTTTGCGGGACAGCCATAACCTCTACCACAAGAGGTACAAAAAAGTATAATTACTGTGAATAGTAATATGGTTGCTATTACTGATTTTTCCGTTTTCATAGTGTCGTGTTTTATATAATTATACCTAAATTCTGATAAGAAAAACGGCAACGAAACGCTTGGCTTCATGGCCGTTATCACTGCACATTATAATACCAATCATTATTAAAAACCTACTCTTTTCTGGCATTTTAAGATGACTTTCACCTCAAAAGAATGCGATTAATAATCCAGTATAAATGTTACAAAATATCCGCTATAATATGGAATTTTGAATCCACATCAATTCTAACTTCTTGATTAACCGTTTTATCTGTAACGGTTTTCACTCTAATCGTAAACTTATCTTTGATGATATAATCTTTCAAATTATTTCCTGCGACTGTTAATTCCAATTCGTTCCCGATATTATCCGGAATATTCTCAGCATAAGCAATTTGTACTTCTCCCAAACCGTCTGCATCGATATATAAGGTGACTTCCTTTAGGAAATCAAAACGTTGAGAAGAAGGAGACGTAATTGTCAAAACCATTGAGGTTAAATTAACCGTTTCTACTAATTCCTTTTGTGTATTTTGAATACCAAAAGTTGACTCAGAGTTCGTTGTAATTTCTGGTGTAAATAAATCAAAAGGAAGATTTAAACCTGAACTTGACGGAATTTTTACGGATGAACCGAATTCCATATCAAATTCTACTTTCGTTGCTTGATCAAATAACTCACAACTTGAAATAGAAATAGTAATTAATAATAATAATAATGCGCCTAATAAATTTTTGCTCTTACTGAAGAATATATTTGTCATTTTACTTATTTTTTTGTGTATTGTTAAAATGTTTTGATGATTGATAATACAAATGTGGTGGTATTTTCTTGATAAAATCTTCTTATCTGATTTTGTGGAATAGATGCGGAAAAATCATATATTAATTAAATATACAATAATGACTTAACTAACGGTAAATTACTAACTATTGATGTTATAATATAGTATTATCAATGACCCGGAGTGTTTGAGATATAATTAAATTATAAGTATTTTAGATATGATTTCTAGTACACACTTGAACAAAAAAGCGTATTATTGATATTAATAATACGCTTTTTCCATATACTTTTGATTAACTACAGGTTAAATCAATTGAAAAAATCCAAATCGAAATATCCGATAATATCTTGCAATAACTTCGTATTTCTGGCTCTTTCAGGTGTTTCATCAATCCGCTTTTGTAACTTTTTGAGGTATTGATTACGGTTCGTTTCTAACCATTTTGCCGTATAATATAAAACATGAATTGTAAAATCATTTTCAGGATTTACGGATTTCTTATCTGTCATTTTTTTATATCGACGATAACAATTTTCTAATCCTTCATAATCTTTAAGGTTAAAATAAGCCGAAATTTTTACAGCGAAAATAGGATCAATATAGGCGTGAAAAGGAATTTGTTGATAAGTAAAAAGTAATCCTTCCAATAATTGAATCGCTTTGAGGTTATCGGAATCATTCCCTAATAATAATAAGCAAGCGTAAGAGTTCGTAACTGCAATATGTTTCGCAGTTGTATCTAATATTTCATCTTTTTCTAATAAATCTTCACACCTACTATATAAGGTATCCAATCTCTTTTTTACATCATCAAGTAACGTTTCCAAATGATTACTCTTGAAAGCCGTATTGTATTTACTGGATAAATAACTTGCTTGTACTGCGATAGAAAATATTTCCGGCTGAGAAGCAAAATTCTTCCAAAAAAAAGTAGCTTCTGAATTATCCAAAATCTTAGCGGACAACTCAATAACCCGATTGTCGTCAAAATTCTGAATTAAAGACCTCAACTTTAGATAAGCAACTCGATATTCTAAATCTTCCAAAAATGGAAAAACCAGGTAACTATTATTTTCTAATAACTTTTCTAATTTTTCAATTTTATCAAAAGTCGCTTTATCAAAAAAAGGTTCCGCATTAAAGAAATTCAAACCATGCAAATAGAAATATTGACTTAATGCACTGACAACTAAACTTTTACTCTCAAAATGTACCGTAAAGAAAGATAAAATGGCTTCAATGTCAGCATTACTTTTAGGTTTACTTTTTACACTAAAATGCTGCTGCCGATATAAATATATTTGATTAACAAGACTCCTGTAATTAATAATCTCAGCTTGTCGAGTATAATTTTTGACAACATCCTTGATATTTTCTTGCAATTCATATTGCAATGCCTGAATATTCAAAGCAGTGATATAGGTTCCAAAATCTTCTATTTTTTCACTAATATCCAATAAAGCATTTAAGTAAAAGTTCGCTTTATTGAGATGCCCATTATTAATGAAATGCTGAATTTTATTGATATTCGGAGCGAGATATGCCGGATAATTACGACTTAGAAATTGTGTTAGTTTGAAAGTATAATGAGCCAGTTGAAAAAACTTCTTTTTCGTTTTTTCATCGTTCGGATTATCTTCCGTATAAATTTCTTCGCAAAATTCTTCCGTAGATTGTTCTAACTCAATAGAACGATTGATACTATCCAATAATAAGAGTGGATAGTAAGAGCGAATACTAATATTTTTAACGTATTCCCGAAATACATCGAAATGATAATCGTCTAATAGTTTGACGACTTTTTCGATTTGTAACATTTATGATATTTTATATGTACGGTGAGTTACAAATATAGGATTTTTTATGATTTGTTAATATATAGTAATCCTAAGAAAATCGTTTGATAATTAAATACTTTTTCAACCCTTCTCTTAAAAAGACGAAAATCTGAGAACAGTACTCGAATTAATCAAAATAAAGTATTATCGTTAGGCTTCGCTCCCTTAAAAAGCAACGATTGAAAGAGCGATTTTACTTTATTGCAATCTCTACATAATGACGTCTCAAAATAAATAGCGAAGTGCCCAACCTCATGAAAGGCTGGCCACTTCGCTATTTATTTATTAAAAAATCACTGACTTCATCAAATATTACAGCAGCGCTTCAGGAATTGCATAAACTGGAATCTCATACTGATAAGTCATTTTTTTCGCATGAGAGAAACTAAATAGTTTCTCGAAAAAACTTCGCTTATGTGTCACCATCACCAAAAAATCAATATCATTTTTATCTGCATAATCAGCAGTCGCTTCTACGATATTATTACTATTTAATTCCACAAAATTCAAAAAGTGACACTCTTTATAATCCGCCTTAAACGCATCAATCTTATATGTGGTATTTTCGATATGATTAAGGTCAATATGAATTGCTTCAACACTTGCACCTAAAGTTTTAGCTAATTCCAATATATTATTAAGCACCTTCTTATCTTCTTCTGAATAGTCAATCGTCACACCAATTTTATCAATTTTATCATTAAAAACGGCATTATGAGGAACGACGATTACAGGACATTGGGCATTTTCCATAACTTTTCCTGAAAATGTTCCAATAAAAATATCTTTCAATACAGAAGGGCCACTTATTCCCATCACGATTAAATCATAATTTTCTTGCTTCGCAACTTTTGTGATAACATCAACCGTTTCACCTTCTTCCAAAGCATGATTAATCGGAACATTTCCTAAGTTATGATTAACGGCTACTTGACGTAAACTTGGAATCGAGTCTTGATAATTCTCAAACTCGTTCCAATCCAAACCTTCGCGGAATTCAAAAAGAGACATCGGCATCACAAAATTACCCACGTCAGGTTTCACATAAGCATGTAACGTGGTAATAGAAGCGCCAATTTGATTGGCAAGGTGAAGTGCATAAACAAAGGCTTTTCCGGCTACAGGAGAAAAATCGGTAGGAAACAATATTTTTTTCATATTCAGAAGTTTTAGCTATTTATTGATTTTATATGATACAAATGTAGCCGGTTATAAAAGATAAAAAGATGACTTATATCAAACTTAGAGGTGATAAGCACTATATTTACTATAAACTATACCTAATAATTTGCAATGGTGTTACAAGATTTATTTATTGAAAAAGTATTTTTATGAGTCAAAAACCTCATTTTCGAACCATTCTGTCGTCATTAATACCCCTGAAGATTCAAAATCCTGAAAAAATTCATTTTTACTATTTTAACAATTATGCTTTTTTCGGCTTTCGCCAATACTCAAAGTTAAACCTCCAATTTATAATTTCAAATAGAAAATTTGACTTTCAAAGTAGAGGTTAAAAATGCCCTCGATACTTCGAGGTAAGTTATTCTCGTAACATTTACACCCTAAAACAAAAAGGAATTTTGAAGATCGATTTATATATAAATCGATCTTCAAAATTCCTTTTCCTATTTTTATAAATTTATAAATTCTTTCTATTCAAACTCAAATCGAATCACGGCTTTTTGTTTTAATCGCCAATGGGCATTACTCAGTTGAACCATGCCAGGGGTAATCGTTATAATTTTCGTTACACCAGATTTAATAGCACTTTCTGTATTTTTTGTTTGCCCTTGAACTTCACAAACAGGATCAATGATTTCAGGATTAACAAAAATATCCGTAATTACATCTTCATTACTAATGATTTCGAAAGTTGCTAAATTATATTCAATCACCTTGATTTCAAATAGAAATGTACTTCTACCATATTCAAAATATGGATGTCGGCTTGATTCGTAAAAAGAACCGTCGATTTTTGGATAAGGCATATAAAAGATATTCGGATTCTCTTCCGGCTCGTCAGGCACTTCTACAAGAATTTCGGCTCCCGGCAAAATCGGTTCGTCAACTATTGTAGGAGTAACTGACCGAGGTTCCGGCACTGGCGATTTTGGTACTACTGGTTTTGGAATACTTACCTTTGGTGTTGGTGAATAGCTACTTTCAACCGGTTTTAGATTGAAAGTAGTTTGGTCATCCTTTCCCGTACTCGCATACTTCCAGAGCCAGCGTCCCAATATTATAAAGAAAAATATAAGAATAATTAAACCCAGAATAAATAAAAACTTCCCAGTTTCGAAATTTTCAAGGTAAGAATCAAAAGAACGGGATTCCTCTAATTCACCTTCATCTCCTCCGACCTTCGCAATTTCATGTACTCGTAATTCCTCTTTCAGATTTCTAAGATAATTCTTTTTGAACTCTTGATAGTCTTCTTTTCCATCATATTGAGTTAGCAAACTATCTTTAAATATGTCTACCATTTTATTATACAATGCCCCATTTGATGCTTGCAGATTGTATTCTTTCTTTAAACCATTGATATTTGTTGCCAAATAGCCATTTTGTTTCATTTTGGGCTGGCGTTCCTTAATAAAAACCATAAGGTGCTGGAAATTACAACCGAATTGAGTGATTGAATCTTTGTAGGCATCTAATTCATCTTTGTCTTGATTCGCTCCGATATAATACTTGGCAACTTCACAATTGAAGTTGTCTATTATTTTTTCGTAATCTAATTGCTTGATTGTTTTCTGTCCAAATACGGAAACCGTACTGACAAATAATAGTATTAATATAGTTGAATATCGTCGAAACATAAGTAGTTTGGAAGTTGGTCGTTTTTAGTTTGTCATTAGTTTCTGAAAATGACATTTAGTTTCTAAGTTCTAAAATCTTGCATAAACTCGGCAAGAGTTCAAAATGTATTTTGAACTGCATGAATCATATTAGAACACATAAAATTTGATTTTGGCAAAACCAAAATACATAAAAGGTTCCCCAAAGTCAATTATAAAACTTCATTGACATTACATGACTTATATCGTTTGAAAGTTATGGCCGTAGCTTCGCTACACTAACCATAAGTAATTAAACAATATACAATATTAAAATATAAAATTCACACATTGCTAAAATATCCATGTTTAAACAATAAAAAATCATTGATAAAAGGAAAGAAAATCTCAATTTTATACTTTTGGTTTATGGTTTTAAAAATATTTTGTAATTTACGACTGGTTAGTGGTTAATTGATTCTTAGAGACCTGACCCGTTTTAAAAACGGGTCAGGTTTGATTGTTAATAAACCAATCCACAAATATCCCCGTCAATCAACATTGAAATTATGAAAATAGAAATCACGCACGATATTGTTGCTAAAAAAATATTTGAGAAAGGATCAGAAGAAGATAAGATTTTCTCAAAGGCGACTCGGCTGGTAAAAGAGCGACAAGCAGCTTACAAAGATACCAAAACCTATTTGACAGATCGTGAGTTAGAATTCATTGAGCCACAAGAAGCGGTATTAATCGCCACTTTGGACAAAAAAGAAATTACTTTTATCAAATGGAGTAAGCGAAACAGAAGTCGTCGTCTTGCTCAAAAGTTAGGGTTATCACTCCTTATTGGTTTAATCATTGGTGGAATTGTTTTCTATTTGACCGCTTATTATAATAAGAAATTTGCGGTTTGGGCTGGTGTTGCTTCTAAGACAGAACAGCTGGTCAGTCAAGCACTTCAAATGATGGATAAGGATCCAACAATTGCATTGAATTTAGCAAATCAAGCATTAGAGTTCGATTCAGATAATGAAAGTGCGAAGCAAGTAATTTACTTATTATATCGAGATAATATTTTTTATAAAAATATTTTGATGGATTCAATAGAGGCAAATGCTATTGCTTTTTCTCCTGATAACCAGTTTGTGGCTTTCGCAAACAGTAATTTCGTGCATATAAGGGACGTAAATGGAAAGCAAGGTTATACTCGAAAGTTACATGATGGTATTATTAATGATTTAGTTTTTGAGGGAGATTCTATTGTGCTTTCAGTTGGTAATGATAATAAAATCATGAGATGGAATATTAAAAAGAATCGTTCGGAGGAGGTGAATCATACCAATCGAGTGACGAATGATGATAATGTGGCGGTTGATTTGAATGCGATTGATATTACAGCTGATGGCCGATATATTGTAGTCGGAAGAGGAGAGAAAGCAAGTGATTGTTTATTAATTGATACCCAAAATGATACGACTTATGTTTTGGATGATACCAATGGTCGTATTCATGATGTTGCATTTTCTAAAGCGGATTCCTCCTCCTCTTCGCCAATTTTTAGAAAACCACTAATTGTAGCCGGAGGTGATGACGATAGGATTTTAGTTTATAGTTTGGAAACTCGACTGTTAGAAGCCGAAAGTAAACCGATGGATGCCAAATCTGCAAAGGATATTTATTCTATTGCTGTTAATCCAAAAAAAGGTGCAATTGTAGTCGCTCGAAACCATGATATTGCTCGAGTATTTAATATCAGCATAAATGATAATAAAAAAACAAGTTCCTTGGATTACGGTTTAGAACAAGTTGACCTTTTAAAAGAACATAGTGATAAAGTACGTTGTGTCCGATTCTCGGATGATGGACGTTTAATGCTTTCATCTTCTTTTGATAAAACAACGATACTTTGGGATGTCGATACATGGGAACCACTTTATACCCTGAAAGGTCATACGAGACGAGTTTATAAAGCAGAATTTTCGAACGATGGCCAATACATTTCATCAATAGGACATGATGGGAAAGTAATTATTTGGAATTTAAAATTAAAAAGTCCAAATATCCTTCCTGAAAGACACCTTCGCCGGGTTTCAGCAATTGCTTATTCGCTTAATGGAGAACGTGCTTTCTCTGGAACTTGGGGAAATTCCAAAACACCTTTAAGAAGTCTTATAACTTGGGATACAAAAAGTTGGACGCCGATAGCTATTGACAGTTTTAAAAATGATATAGAAGCAATTGCGCCGTATAATCAAGATTCTGCATTGGTTGCGGTA
>Ga0209712_10001891_pt1 | contig 17580 bp, 9 predicted proteins | sample ArcOceMetagenome_FD_187443 | JGI IMG/M metagenome (GOLD analysis project Ga0209712, IMG submission 187443) | Marine eukaryotic phytoplankton communities from Arctic Ocean - Arctic Ocean - Greenland ARC118M Metagenome (SPAdes) (version 2) | ecosystem: Environmental > Aquatic > Marine > Oceanic...
TGTGCGTATTACGGAAAAGTTTGGAATAAGCGCCCATGGTGGGTATCACAGAGCAATCGGAGGAACCTTTGAAGCTTATACGGCTGGTTTCAGTTTTAAATATTATGGCTTAAGTGGTAGTTTAAAAAATCCTTTTACAGTAGGTAATGCCTCTAAAATTAAAGCTCGTGGCGTTGGTATTGGTGTTCAAAATCAAACCTATTTTAATGTTGCAAAAGATAATAGCGACCCCAGTATTGACTTGCAAATGATTTCATTAAAAATATTATATGATTTAAATCGCCGTTTCTATTTAGTCGCAGAGACCTCTTTTGCCTATGAAGGTAAATCTGGAGGATATGCTCATGGAATATTTGGACTGGGAGTAAGAAGTAATCCTTTTCTAAAGAAGAAAATTTCAACTTTTATTGAATTAACGGGAGGTATTGCAGGAGGAGCGGGAGTTGATACAGGTGAAGGTATTCTATTGAGACCAACCACTGGAATTAATTATCATTTAAATGAGAGTTCTTCTTTTAATATTGCCTTAGGACAAACTTGGACACCTCTAGGAAATGTCGATTCTACAAATTTAAATGTAGGATTTCTATATAATTTTTCAATTTTAAATGCAAAAAAATAGTTTCTTAAAACAAGTTAACAGACGAATCAATAAAGAAATCTTGAATTAAAACAAGGTTATAATTAATGTCAGTTCGGGCGCAGTCGAGCACTAATAAATGAACAAAACATCTCGACTGCGCTCGAGAAGAAAAAAATTAAATTAATATAATGGATAACGGAATCTATGCAAAATTCACCACTCCAAAGGGTGAAATTTTAGTACAATTAGAACACGAAAAAGCACCAGGAACAGTAGGTAACTTTGTAGCTTTAGCAGAAGGAAACTTAGAAAACTCAGCCAAAGATCAAGGTACTCCTTATTATGATGGATTAAAATTTCACAGAGTAATACCAGATTTTATGGTTCAAGGAGGATGTCCTCAGGGAACAGGAACTGGAAACCCTGGTTATAAATTTGAAGATGAATTTCATAACGACTTAAAACATGATGCGCCAGGTAAATTAGCAATGGCTAACTCTGGACCAGCAACAAACGGTAGTCAATTTTATATTACCCACATTCCTACTCCTTGGTTAGATGGTAAACACACTGTTTTTGGCACTGTTATAGACAGTCAAGATGTTGTAGATGCTGTAGCTCAGGGTGATGATATGAAAGTTGAAATCATTAGAGTTGGTGAAGAAGCAGAAAAATTTAATGCTATTGAGTCTTTTAGAACTTTTGAAGGTTCAAGAGATAAAAGAGAAGCTGACGAAAAAGCAAAACAAAAAGAATTATTAGATTCTGTTGCTAAAGGCTATGATGAAACTGCAAGTGGTTTGCGTTACCAAATTTTACAAAAAGGTGATGGAAAAAAAGCAACAAAAGGTGCTGGAGTTTCTGTACATTATAAGGGTCAATTATTAGATGGCACTGTTTTCGATTCTTCATACAAAAGAAAAGAACCAATCGACTTTAATGTTGGTGTTGGTCAGGTAATTGCAGGTTGGGACGAAGGAATTCTGTTATTACAAGTGGGTGACAAAGCTCGTTTTGTAATTCCTTCTGAATTAGCTTACGGTTCTGCTGGCGCAGGTGGTGTAATTCCACCAGATGCAACCTTAATTTTTGATGTAGAATTAATGAATGTAAAATAATTTTTTTTATATATTTTAAATGAAGAAAAACTCTCGAAATTCGAGAGTTTTTTATTTTTATAAGAATTTTACTTTTTTTTTACAAATTTGATTTTTGTTATAATAATGTTAAAATATTGTTATAATATTGTTATTTATCAAAAAAGACAATGAACTTCTTTAATGAAAATTAAATTAAGGTGCTAAAAATAAAAATCTTCCCTAAAGATTTGTTTATTTTTTTTTGGGATAGGTGTATGTAAATTCGTAAAACTATGTCAGAAGGTAATAACCATCCTACTTCTAAAAGACTTAATAAGTTAATGTACACAATCAGTTTACTAGCAAGTGGACTCGCTTTATTTTTTGCTATAATTGGATATATATTAGATTTAAGTAATTTAGCTTATTATCATTTAGCTACTGTTTTCTTATATATTTATTGTGCTTACCTTTCTAAAAAAGGGAATATCTATTATGCTAGAATTCTTTTTTTTATCCTTTTAAATTTAGGAATTACCGCAACAGCCTCTTTTATTGGTAGGGCCGGTAGTTTGGAATATCTATTCTTATATTCTTTAGCATTACCGTTTTCGGTGTTTTCTTTTAAAACCGAAAAAATTTACGTTTATTTTTTCTCAAATCTTTCTGGAGTTTTGTGGATAACTCTTGCTATTACCGATTTTAAATTAATTGTGAATACTCCTATCAATGTGGAAATTGCAAGTACTTACATATACCCTATTTCTATAATTTGTACGTTTTCAATGGTAGTAATTCAACTAACCTATTTCTCAATACTCGGTGTCAAATATTATTCAAAAATTAATATCAAAAAACAAGAAGCGTTGGAAGCTTCTCTTTCAAAGTCGAAATTTTTAAGTACTATGAGTCATGAAATTAGAACGCCTTTGAATGCTGTAATAGGTCTTTCTCATATTCTAGGTGCTAATGAACCAAGAAAAAATCAAATAGAAAATATTGAAGCGTTAAATTATTCTGGTAAAACATTGTTAAGTTTATTAAACAATGTTTTAGATTTTAGTAAAATGCAATCTACAATTATAGAACTAGACAATATTCCTACAGATATTATCGCGGATGCAGAGCAAATAGAAAAAATACATAGAAGTTCTTGTCTGCATAAAGGTATTTCTATGAATTTAGAAATTGATCCTACGATTCCTTTTGTTCAGTTAGATGTGGTTCGCTTTAATCAAGTAATAAACAATTTAATTTCTAACGCAATTAAATTTACTGACAAGGGCAATGTAACCTTAGTCATAAAAAAAACAAAAAAAGTAAAAGATAATATTACTTTACACATAGAGATAAAAGATACTGGCATTGGAATCCCTAAAGACATGCAAAAATTAATTTGGGAACCTTTTGCCCAAGCTTCAAACACAGCTAAACTTAATTATAGTGGAACAGGTCTGGGTTTACCTATTGTAAAGAGCATTCTCGGAGTCATGAAATCTAAAGTTAAAATAGTTAGTAGAGAAGGGAAAGGAAGTTGTTTTTCCTTTAATTTAAAGTTAAAAATAGTAAATCAAAAAGACTTAGCCAATACAGATGAAATAAAAGAACATACTTTTATTGGTAAGAAAGTTTTGTTGGTAGATGACAACCTAATCAATATTATGGTCGGTAAACAAATTCTTGAAAAATCTAAACTAAAAGTAGAAGTTGCACATAATGGCTTAACTGCACTTAAAAAAGTAAAAGAAGAAGATTTTGATATTATTTTAATGGATATTCAAATGCCAATTATGGATGGCTATGCAGCTGCGAAAGAAATTAGAAAATTTAATTCTACTATACCGATACTTGCATTATCAGCAAATGTTTTTATGGAAATAAAAGATAAAATTGATGATTGTGGAATGAATGGATTTATTTTTAAACCATTTAGACCTGAAAGCCTACTAAATCAAATAGAAATTTTTACTCAAAATTAATTTATTAAAAATGTCAAATACTAGCCTTAAAAAAATTTCAAAAGGAAAGATAAAAATGATGCTCATCACTTCTTTGATCTGTTTTGTCAGTACTTTTTTAGGCTTCATTATTGCTTCTGTTATAAGTAATTCTAATTTAAATTATTACTTACTTTTTAGCTCTATATTATTTTTATTGGTTGCAATTCTTTCAAAAAATGGGTATCAAAAAATAGCAAGAATCATTTTTCTTTTAGTTTTTAATTTTCTGATTACATTTTTGTCTTCTTATTTTGGTAAAGAATCTAGTGTAGAATTTTTCTTGATTTTTGCAATTGGTTTACCTTTTGCCCTTTTTTCATTTACCCGCAAAAAACATAATATTGTAATTTTTTGTTTTATTCCGTTTTTATGCTGGTTACTGCTCTACTTCACAGATTTTAAACCTTTTATTGATATTGAACTTACAAACCCTATTAAAACAAAAAATATTGTTTACCATGTTTCAGTAATGGCTACATTACTTTTAGTTGTTTTTCAATTAATTTATTATTCCTACATAAACGCACGTGTTAATGCAAGTGCTCATTACAGAAAACAAAGAGCTATTGATGCTTCTGATGCAAAATCTCAATTTCTAAGTACCATGAGTCATGAAATTAGAACACCTTTAAATGCTGTAATTGGACTTTCACATATTTTAGGAGATAATGAACCACGAAAAGATCAAGAACAAAATATTGATGCTTTAAATTACTCTGGTAAAATATTACTTAGTCTCTTGAATAATGTATTAGATTATAGTAAAATGCAATCTGCCGAAATTGAGTTAGATGACATTCCTGTTGATTTATCTGCTGCTGTAAAACAAATAAAAAAAATTCACGAAGCTGCATGTTTACGCAAAGGCGTTATTATGAACTTAGAGATTGATTCGGACATACCTTTAGTTTGGTTAGATATCGTTAGATTTAATCAAGTTATTAATAATTTAGTGACAAATGCTATTAAATTCACAAAAAAAGGTAGTGTTACTCTTCGAATTAAAAAAACAAATCAATCAGAAGAAAGATTAGATTTATTGACAGAAATAATTGACACAGGTATCGGAATACCGGAAGATAAGCAAGATATAATTTGGGAAGTATTTACACAAGCTTCTAGCGCTACAAATCGCTTGTATGGAGGCACAGGACTGGGGTTACCCATTGTAAAAAGCATTGTAGAAGCCATGGGTTCTTTTGTAAAAGTTGATAGTAAAATAAACAAAGGAAGTCGTTTTTATTTTAATATAAATTTAAAACTAGCTTCAGATCAAGAGCTATATAAAACCACGTATAAAAAAGAACATAATTTTAACGGAAAAAGAGTATTATTAGTAGAAGACAATGCCATTAATGTTTTGGTTGGTAAACAAATTCTTGAAAAAGCAAATTTAAAAGTAGAAGTTGCAGGAGACGGTTTATCGGCTGTAAACATGGTTAAACAACACCGATTTGATATTGTTTTAATGGATATTCAAATGCCAATTATGGATGGCTATACAGCATCTAAAGAAATTAGAAAATTTAATAAAAACATTCCTATTTTAGCGCTTTCTGCTTCTATTTTCATGGAATTAAAGGAAAAAATGGAAGAATGTAGCATGAATGGTTTTATCTTTAAACCTTTTGACCCTGAAGATCTTTTAAATCAAATTGAAGAAGCTACAAAAAACTATTAATAATGTATTTTTCTAAAATAGAATTCGTATATTGAATTCTTTTAAGATAAATACCAATGTCAGACTTTTCCCTAAGACGGGTTCAAATTATTCATACATTATCTTTAATTGGTGTCGTTGTCAGTCTAATTTGTGCAATAATAGCCATAAAATTTAATATTACAGATTTAGTTTATTTACACGCTCTAAATATTTTTTTATATTTTATTTGCGCGATAATTGCGAAAAAAGGAAATCTAAGAACCTCTAGATTATTCCTTTTTATTATTCTAAACACTGGAATTATGGCTTCTGCTTCTTATATTGGACAAGAAGGAGGTGTAGAATTTATGTTGATGTTTACCATCTGTTTACCTTTTCTTGTTTTTTCTTTTGAAACAGAAAAAACAAAAATGTTTATCTTTTCAATAGTACCAATATCACTTTGGGCAGCTCTGTATTTAACTGATTTTAATTTAATTACAGACTCAAAAATAAATATAGAAATTGCTCAAGACTTTATGTACCCGGTATCAATTATAACTACACTTTTTTTAGTTACTTTTCAGTTAACATACTTTTCATACTTAAATTTCACAGATTTGTCTTCCATTCACTCAAGCCGTGAACAAGCCTTAGAAGCTTCCAGTGCGAAGTCTAAATTTTTAAGTACAATGAGTCATGAAATTAGAACACCTTTAAACGCTGTTATTGGTCTCTCTCATATTTTAAGTGATAATAAACCAAGGAAGGACCAAGAACAAAATATTGATGCTTTAAATTATTCAGGAAAAATTTTATTGAATTTACTAAATAACGTTCTCGATTTCAGTAAAATGCAATCTACAATTATTGAGCTAGATAATATTCCAACAGATATTTCTATGGCAATTAAACAAATAAAAAAAATTCATGAATCTTCTTGCTTTCGAAAAGGAATTTCTATGAATTTAGAAATAGATCCAGACATACCTGCTGTTTGGTTAGATATTATTAGATTCAACCAAGTACTTAATAATTTAATTACAAATGCCATTAAATTTACTGATGAAGGTAGTGTAACCTTAAAAATAAAGAAAAAAGAAAAAAGAAAAAACACTATAAATTTACTTGTAGAAATAATCGATACTGGAATCGGAATTCCAAAAAACAAACAAGATGAAATTTGGGAAGCATTTACACAGGCTTCAACGACAACAAATCGTTTGTACGGGGGTACTGGATTAGGTTTACCTATTGTAAAAGGGATTATTGAAGCGATGGGTGCTACTGTAAAAATCATGAGCAAAATTGGAGTGGGAAGTCACTTTTATTTCACCCTAAAATTAAAACTTGCTACAAATCAAGAACTCAGCAAAACCAATCAAAAAAAAATCAGAAATTTTGTAGGTAAAAAAGTTTTGTTAGTTGAAGATAACTTGATTAATGTAATGGTTTGCAAACAGATTCTTGAAAAAGAAAAACTAGAAGTTGCATTAGCAAATGATGGTTTAACAGCAGTAAATATGGTTAAAGAAAATAAATATGATATTATTTTAATGGACATTCAAATGCCAATTATGGACGGGTACACCGCCACCTCAGAAATTAGAAAATTTAATGCTATGATTCCAATACTTGCTCTTTCTGCTTCTATTTTTATGGAAGTAAAAGATAAAATAAATGAAAGTGGAATGAATGGTTTTATCTACAAGCCTTTTGACCCGGAAAATTTATTAAATAAAATTGAAGAAGCCGTAAATAACTAATATTATTTAAATATGTCTAAGTATTCACGAAGAAGAATTAATTTAGTATTTACTGTTTCTCTTATAAATATTGGGTTTGCAACACTCTGCACGGTACTTTCGGATAAATTTGATTTTATTTGGCTAAGAAACTACAATGCCTTAAATATTCTTGTTTATGTTCTTGCTGCTTATCTTGCAAAAAAAGAAAAACTAAATGCTGCTAGAATATTGTATTTATTAACAAGTTGTATAGGTATAGCGATCATTTCATCCCATATAGGTAAAAATGGTAGCGTCGAATTTACTTATATATTTAACATAGGGTTGCCTTATATCTTGTTTTCATTTAGAAGAGAAAAAAAATTATTAATTGTATTTACGATACTGCCCCTTTTATTCTGGTTTTTACTTTACTCAACAGATTATAATCTATTTACCTTCAGTAAATTAGACCCAACAATAGCTAAAGAATTTATTTATCCAATAGCAGTTTCTAGTACGATATCATTAATTATTTTTCTATTAATTTATTTCTTAATTATAAATTCGCAATATTCTAAAAAAATTATTCATAAAGAACTGCTAGCTTTAGAAGCATCAAATGCAAAATCTAAATTTTTGAGTACGATGAGTCATGAAATTAGAACGCCTTTAAATGCAGTGATTGGCCTTTCTCATATTTTAGGCGACAATAAACCACGAAAAGATCAAAAGGAGAATATAGAAGCACTTAATTATTCAGGGAAAATTTTATTAAATTTATTAAACAATGTGTTAGACTTCAGTAAAATGCAGTCTACATCCATCGAATTGGATCCAATACCTACCGATTTATCAGCAGCCGTAAGACAAATAAAAAAAATTCATGAATCTGCTTGTTTAAGAAAAAACATTTCTATGAACTTAGAAATCGATGATGAGATACCCATTGTTTGGCTTGATATTGTTAGATTTAATCAGGTTATTAACAACTTAGTCACGAATGCTATTAAATTCACCAATGAAGGAAGTGTTACACTTAGAATCAAAAAAGAAAATAAAACTAAAGAAAATTTAGATTTATTAACTGAAATTATTGACACTGGAATAGGTATTTCCGAAGACAAGCAAGAAACAATTTGGAAAGCTTTTACCCAAGCATCAACGAATACGAACCGTCTATATGGTGGCACAGGATTAGGTTTACCCATCGTAAAAAGTATTATCGAAAGCATGGGGTCTCGTGTACATATGGCAAGCAAAAAAGACCAAGGTAGCCACTTTTATTTTCGCTTAAATCTAAAAATTGCATCAGATAATGAAGTTTTAAAAACCGTTAAGAAAAAAAAATACACATTTAACCAAGAAAAAGTTTTACTAGTTGAAGACAATCTTATCAATGTAATGGTTGCTAAACAAATTCTAGAAAAAGTGAACTTAAAAGTAGAAGTGGCGCATAATGGATTAGAAGCTGTAAATATGGTGAAAGAAGAAACTTTTGATATTATTTTAATGGACATTCAAATGCCAATTATGGATGGCTATACAGCATCAAAAGAAATTAGAAAATTTAATAAATACACTCCTATTTTAGCGCTTTCGGCTTCCGTTTTTATGGAAGTAAAAAACAAAATGGAAGAAAGTGGTATGAATGGTTTTATCTTTAAACCTTTTGATCCTGAAGACCTTTTAACGCAAATTGAAGAAGTACTAATTAAATAGCTTGTTCTTATATCTCCTTTTTGATAAAATGAGGAATGCGAATGCATTGTTAGCTAGAAAATACTTGATTTCTTTTAATATAAATAATTTTAGATAACCAGTGCTGATCATCGCAGTAGCCACCTTCATTTATTAACTATCTAAATTAGCTTTTAACTAGTCATAGTAAACATCAATTTCAGTATGTTATTTTCCCTTGTTCACTATTTTTTAAATCCGAACTTATGATTACATAATAAGCTTGTGATACTGTTTGGAAGCTTAAATATTGAAAGTCCGCTCATTTTTAGTCAATCGTCTCAATTTCTAATATATGATTTTAATTAAGCTTAATTTTAAATTGCTCCTCTTTGAGTAAATCCTTTCTATCATCCAGGTAAAATGAAATCTTCACATACTTGCTTTTTAGGATTTCCTACACTTTAAAATTGCTACATAAATTAGCATCCATTTTCAGCAATTAAAATAAAGCAAACTGCTAAAATCAAAGAATATTGGTTTGTTATTCGCTTTGGTAAAATCAAAACCTTCATCAAAATATTTGAACCAATCGAATCCTAAAGAGCAATCTGACGATTACTTCTGCAAACTATAAAAGAAAGTTTAAATGAATCCCATCTCATTTAGCACGATAACACTTATAATAAGGCCTTAGAATATGATTTACAGCCAATTTTAAAAGAAATTTCAGAAATTAGTTATAGTAATGGAAAGCTAAAATTAGCAATTTATTATCTAATTAAAAATAATACAAGAGCCCTGCACAAACCTGGTGAACTTATCATAAAGATAGCGAGAGCTAAAAAATACTCTCACAATTTTTAAATACATAAATAGCCAAATGTATAAAAAAGCAAAATTAAAAGTACTCCATCAGTTTACCTCAACAAAAGAACTCAAATATGAGTAAATTTAGGACTCAGTGGCATTTATGATATCATAAAAAGGTATAGACAACCATTCAAATTATTTTTCCGATAAATCCGAAGCTAATATATATAGCCCTTTAATCGTTTATCTAAAGTATTTAATAAAAAACTTGTTTTTAGTTTGATGAAATCTTAGATTTTAGATTTTTTATTTAGTTGTTTTTTAAAGCCCTATCTTGCGAAGTAAGTTCCAGAAAACCTACAAATGTTATAAAATCATATTAATGTTTTGAGTTATACCCTTAGCGTTAATCAATAATTAATAAGAGCTTATTTCATTTTCAAAAATCGAAACTATTATAAAAATTAACATTGAAAGAATGCCTAATAAAATTAAATTTTTGGTAAATAAAGCTTAAAAATAAGCTTAAGCGTACAACTCAATTAATGCTAGAACCCACTAGGACCATTATACAATATGAAATCGATTAAGCGCCCCACATATCAGGAATTAGAAAAGCAAATTGAACTCGAAAGACTTCCAAAAGAAAGTTTTCTAAAAACTAATAGACAGTATCGTGAGCTTTTTAAGAATATGACAGAAATGTTTCAAATTATCGAGTTAATTTATGATGACAATGAGACAGTTATTGACTATTATTTTAGGGATGTAAACCCAGCCTTGGAAAAATTTGTTGCTAAAAATAGAAATCAGCTTATTGGTGCCCGTGCAAAAGAACTGTTTGGGGACATTGAAGATTATTGGCTACAAACATATCAGAAGGTCTCTAAAACTGAAAAAGTAATAAATTTAGAGAAATACGATGTGAAAAATGAAATTCATTTTAAAATTTGTGCATGGAAAATTGAGGAGAATAAAATAGCTATTCTTTTTAATGATATTACAAAACGGAAGCTAGCGGAAATAAAACTTATTAAAGTCAAAGAAATAGCAAAAAAGAAAGAAGAAAACTTAAATAAAATAGACCGCATTACGCATACTGGATCTTTACATCTAAACCTTGCTACCAATAAAATAAGATGGTCTAAAGAGGTATTTAAAATGTTTGACTTAGCTCCAGAGCTTTCTGCACCGCTTTATAGCGAGCATCAAAAATTATTTACACCTGAAAGCTGGGAAATTCTATCTAATGAGCTCGCTAAAATAAGTAAAACGGGTATCCCTAATGAACTTGAGTTAAGAATAGTGCGTTCCGATAGCAGTAATGGTTGGATTTGGTTTAGAGGTGAAGCTGAAATTGGTAAAGACTATAAAACAATTGGAATTTGGGGAGCTGTTCAAGATATTTCTGAACGAAAAGAAAAAGAAGATAAGATACATAAACTTGATAAATTAAATAAAACGATATTAAATCATGCACAAGAAGGAATATATAGCATAGACTTTAATGGAAATACGACCTTTATAAATCCTGCTGCTTCAAAAATGATTGGTTGGGAATTGAGTGAAATACTGCATAAAAATTACCATGATATACTGCACCATAGCCATGCCGATGGAAAACGCTATGATAAAAATGATTGTCCCGTTTGTGCTACTTATAAAAACGATAAAGTACATCATGTGAACAATGAAGTCTTTTGGCGAAAAGATGGAAGTAGCTTTCCTGTAGAATATATAAGCTCTCCAATTAAAAATAATGAAGGAAAAATAACTGGAGCTGTAATTACTTTTAATGATATTACAAGTAGGAGTGAAACAATCGTAGAACTTGTAGTTGCCAATAAAGAACTTGCTTTTGAAAATCTAGAAAAAGAAAATCGGGCAGCAGCACTGGTCATTACCAACAAAAAAATTGCCTTTGAAAATAAATTAAAAGCAAAACGAGCAACTAAATTATTATTACAAAAAACGGATAAGGAATTAAATGAAGCACAGAAATTAGCGCGAGTTGGAAGTTGGTTATTTAATATTTCAAGTCAAAAATCAGAATGGTCGGAAGAATCCTTTAATATCTGGGGTTTCGACTTACTAAAAGATGCTCCTGGATATGATATAACAACCAAGCGAATTCAACCTGATGACCTAGAATTATTTAATAGTTCTGTCGACAAAGCTATTCGAAAAGGAACTCCTTACGATATTGAATTTCGAATTTCCATTCCCAACGGACCGGAAAAAGTGTTAAGGTCCATTTGTAAACCCATATTCGGAGACACCGGTAAAGTAATCAGCTTAACAGGTACTAATCAGGATATTACTCTACAGAAAATATTTGAAGAAGCGCAAATAAAACATCAAAGATTAAAAGCAATCGGAGAAATGTCAGCTTCTATCGCTCATGATTTTAATAATGCACTGCAACAAATGATGGGGAATTTGGAAATTATAAAAATTCAACAAGAATTATCAAATACAACTCTTGAACGTTTAAATAGTATTAGCACTATTATTGATAGCGCTGCTGAAAGAATTACTGCTTTGCAAAAATTTGGAGATACAAAACATACTGACTTAAATACCAAACCTGTCAATTTTAATACACTAATTAAAGAAAGTTTAAAAGAGTCACGTCCACTTTGGAAAGATAGCATGGAAAAAGAAGGTTTAAGTATACAAGTTAAAACCTATTTTCAAGAAATTCCTAAAATTATTTGTAATAGAGGAGAACTAAAATCTGCTATCTATAATTTAATTAAAAACAGCATTGAAGCATTGCCCAAGGGTGGCAATTTGATTATTAAAACAGGTATAAAATCAGAAGGTGTTTTTGCTACTTTTACAGATACGGGCATTGGCATGGATAAAGAAACTAAATTAAAAGTATTTCAACCCTTCTTTTCAACAAAAGGATTCCAATTGGGAAGGGGTTTAGGAATGAGTGGAGTTCATAGCACTGTAAAAAGGTATAAGGGAGATATCGTTGTTATAGCTTCTGAAATAAATAAAGGGACGACCATGGAAATTGTTTTTCCAATACATCCATAAGACTTAAATTATGAATAAAAATAAATTAATAGAGAAAGTACCTTTGAATATTTTATGGGTAGATGATAATTTCATCATATCAGAATCAGCAAATATATTAGTAGAATTTATTGGTCACAAATGTGATAATGTTATGAATGCCCATGATGCATTAAAACATCTTAATAAAAATAGCTATGATGTTGTATTTACAGATATTGGTATGCCTGAGATGAATGGATGGGAGTTAGCAGATGCTATTCGAGAAAAATTTGGAAACAGCATAAAAATTGTAGCGGTTACCGGATGGAATATTGAAGATACAATAAAAGAGAAACACGGTATTAATCTTGTTTTGCAAAAACCTTTTACTTTAGACCAACTTAAAGAAACATTTTTGATGCTATAATTTTCTTTAAAATAAAGAACGTTCAAACTTTATTGGTTTGTACTTTTTTTCGAATTTCTCGAAATCAAAAGAGCTTTATAATTTTTACTTTTAAGCATCTATTTTTTAAAGGTACCGAAACATTAAAAGAAAATTTTATTCAAATTTAAAAAGCGCTCGAAACCTAGCGCTTTTTAAATTAATTACAAACTAGTACATTTTAGACATTCTCAGCTAACCAACCTCCTAGTTCTTTTCTTGGATATACTTTTCGAAGCCTCATTAAGTCATCTGCAGACGCACTATGTCTAAAACACCTATTTAATCACCTCTTGTCTTATTTTCTTAAAAGAAACTCTACCAACCTAAAGGTAGATCTTCAGGGCTGTGATTTATTTACTAACTTTAGTGCTTAAAATAAGCAGCTAATCTTAAACAACAAGGTAACAAATTAAAAAAAAATATTAATGAGAAATATAATTTATCTAGCAATATCCATGTTGGTGCTTTCTTGTTCAACTAAGTATCAAGAAGTATTGAATTCAGATCATGATTATCAAATAATTCCAAAACCCAACGAACTAACCATAAAAAAAGGTCGTTTCTTACTGAATTCGAATACCGCCATAATCAGCACTAAAAACTTGGCCCAAGAGGCAGAATATCTATCTAACATGTTCAGTAGTGTTTCTAATATTTCTCTCGACATAAATTCTTCTGCCATCAACAAGCGAAATATCAAATTAGAACTTGACAGCACCATTGAGAATATTGAAGGTTATAACTTGTCAGTAAAATATGATGCTATTGTTATTTCTGGAAAAACCAATATTGGTGTTTTTTACGGTATACAATCTTTAAGACAATTATTACCTGTAGAAATTGAGAGTAGTGATAATCAGATCATAGAATTGACTATTCCGGCAGTAGAGATTCGTGATAGTCCTCGATATGAGTATAGAGGAATGCATTTAGATGTCGGTCGTCATTTTTTTCCCGTAGCAGCTATTAAGAAGTATATAGATTTAATTACGATGCATAAAATGAATTCATTTCATTGGCACCTAACTGAAGACCAGGGATGGCGAATAGAAATTAAAAAATATCCCAAATTAACCGAAGTTGGTGGTTTTAGAAAAGGAACTGCTATTGGACTTGCTGGAACCAAAAACGCACCATACACTTATGATGATATCCGATATGGAGGATTTTATACACAAGAAGAAATAAAAGAAGTTGTCGCCTATGCTGGAGCTAGACATATTACAGTAATTCCCGAAATAGAACTTCCCGGACATTCTTCAGCTGCTTTAGCAGCTTATCCGCAGTTCGGAAATACTAAAGGCCCTTACGAGGTGGCAAAAAGATGGGGGATCTTCAATGAAACATTTGCCCCCACAGAAGAAACATTTAGATTCTTGGAAGATATATTAAGTGAAGTAATGAACCTTTTTCCTAGTAAATTTATTCACATTGGTGGAGATGAAGTCTTAAAAAAAGAATGGAAAGAAAGTGTTTATGCTCAGAAATTAATAAAAAAAGAGGGTCTTAAAGATGAGCATGGATTACAAAGTTATTTTATAAGACGAATAGAAAAATTTTTAAACGCTAATGATAGAAACATAATTGGTTGGGATGAGATTCTTGAAGGCGGAATAGCACCAAATGCAACTGTAATGTCATGGCGGGGAATTGAAGGGGGCATTGCTGCTGCCAAACAACATCATTCAGTAATAATGACTCCAGGAACACATTGCTATTTTGATTATTACCAAGTTGGTGAAAAGGAACAAAAAAAAGAAGCACTCACGGGGAGTAAAAGACATACCACTGTAGAAAAGGTCTATTCCTACGAACCAACCCCATTCGTTTTAAACACTGAAGAAAGAAAATATATTCTTGGTGCACAAGGAAATGTTTGGACAGAGTACATGCCAACATGGGATCTTGTTGAATATAACATATTACCAAGAATGACAGCTTTGTCGGAAGTCGTGTGGTCCTCTAAAAAAAACAGAAACTGGGAAGATTTTCATATGCGTTTGCAACACATCGTAAAACGATACGATGCTCTTGGGTATAATTATGCAAAACATAGTATTAAAAAAGAATAATAACGGGTTACAACAAAAATTATATTTAATGTAGCAAAATTTCTTATTCGAAAATAATTAGCCTTAAAATATAGTTTAATCCTTGCAGAAAATTTTATACCCAAACCACACCGGAGACATTGTCTTCCATATTTATTGATAAGATAATCCAAAAGTAAAAAGTGTGTCTTTCGAAGCATAAGATAAGCATTCTCGTTGATTCTCCAATGCTTCCAGGTAGCTAGCAATTCAAAGGCTCATTTTGCGCTTGGGTTTATTTTTCCGAATAAAATTTCGGATAATACCTAATCAGAAGTTCCAAAGTCAGCTGTCAAAGCTTTGCTTTCACCATTTATTTTGTTAAGAATAGGTGGTTTTTGCTTCATCATTTCAAGCATCATTTTATGCTCATCTTCAGAATAAAACAAGCCTCCTTGACAGAAAAAATTCGTAAGTATATGCTTATAACAAGGATTAAAAAGCTTTTAGATACAAAGCACAATTACATCTATATCCTTAATATTAGAAACTACCTGTCCATATGAAATCAATACAGTTGATTTTAACATTCGTTCAGTATAAATTTTAGTCCCTTTTTTCAAAGTCAGTATATGATCGTTTTTCAAAAGAATTGGAAATTTTCCCTGAGTCTCTTTGCCTGGCTATATCAGCTGCTTTAACCTCATCTAAATAAGAATTATTAAAAAACTCTAATTTAAATTCACCACTAAGAATTCTTCTTACAAAGGTGTTTATTCTTTCTTCTGAAAGAGCATTATTAGTCACCAAATCAACGATTAATTCGGGCACAACTTCTCCATCGAATTGGTCACAGCCAGCGTCGAGTGATTTTTTGAACATGTTTTAAAGAAGTTAGACCTTCCACTCTCCAAGCTCTTACCAAATCAATCTTAGTTCCGAAAATAATGCTCCAATGAATGCAAACTGCGCATAAAACCTAGTGAATCTCGTAAAAGTTCAGTAATAATTTAGCAATTAAATTCGAAAGCCACATATTTATTAAAGTCTCAAAAACTATTTTGAACCATCACTAGGGCTTCATCCCCTAATAATTCTAAGTTATTATTTGCTTTACGTACGTCCTTAAAATGCAGCATTAAAATGTAATTTCACGAAATAGATTGATTAAAAATTAAACACTTAATGATAGTCACTTATGAAAATACAAAAAGAACCTTGGCAAAAAAACTTACGAAGTAGCTTTAAATCAAACACTCGATCGTGTCAATTTTAAAAAGAAAATACTGAAGTTAGGTCTCTTAATCAGACCTGGAAAACAAATAGTTGGTACCCTCGCAAAGCACTATCTTTATATTAATTTAACCTGATACTATTTAATGCGGCAACTGCAAATACTATGCACTGTAATTCATGGACAATCGAAAATCAACAATTAAAAAAAAATGATCAAGAAAATGATTTTTACAAAAAAACTAACGAAGCATTTCCAAGATTAAAAACAACGGAATTTTAAAACAAAAAAGCCCTTTTAAGAAAAAGGACTTTTTTAAATATTGATAAACAAGTAGATATTAGATATTCTCAGCTAACCAATCTCCTACTTCTTTTGTTCCGTAAGCTTTTCCACCATCCGCTAAGTCTTCTGTAACAATTCCTTTATCTAAAGCACTGTTTACGGCGACTCTAATTGCTTTTCCTTCTTCGGATAAACCAAAGTTTTCGAATAGCATTGCAGCAGATAAAATAGTTGCCATTGGATTTGCTATGTTTAAACCAGTTGCTTGCGGATACGAACCGTGAATAGGCTCGAATAACGCATTTTCTGTTCCTACCGATGCAGAAGGCATTAAACCCATAGAACCCGAAATTACAGAAGCTTCATCTGTTAAAATATCTCCAAATAAATTTTCAGTAATTAATACATCGTAACTATTTGGCCACTGTACCAAACGCATCGCAACCGCATCTACAAACTCATAAGAAACTTCCACTTCTGGATAATCCTTTTCCATAGCTTGCACTGTTTCTCTCCATAATCTTGAAGTTTCTAAAACATTTGCTTTATCAACACAACATAACTTCTTAGAGCGGGTCATTGCCAATTCAAAACCTTTTACAGCTAAACGTTGCACCTCAGCTCTAGTGTAAACACAATTATCAAAAGCAGTTTCTCCACCATCTCTTCTTCCTTTTTCGCCAAAGTAAATTCCACCAGTTAGTTCACGTAAAAACACCAAATCAGTTCCTTCTATACGTTCTCTTTTTAATGGAGATTTATCTAACAAAGAAGGAAACGTAAATGTTGGTCTAACATTTGCAAACAAGCCTAATTTTTTACGCATTTTCAACAAACCTTGTTCCGGACGCACTTTTGCTAAAGGATCATTATCAAATCTTGGATGCCCAATTGCGCCAAATAAAACAGCATCTGAAGCTACACAAATATCATGTGTTGCGTCTGGATATGGTTCACCAACAGCATCAATTGCAGCAGCGCCGGTTAAGGCTGGTTGCCAAGTAATTTGATGGTTAAATTTTTTAGCAATTGCATCAGATACTTTTACGG
>Ga0209712_10001893_pt1 | contig 17575 bp, 14 predicted proteins | sample ArcOceMetagenome_FD_187443 | JGI IMG/M metagenome (GOLD analysis project Ga0209712, IMG submission 187443) | Marine eukaryotic phytoplankton communities from Arctic Ocean - Arctic Ocean - Greenland ARC118M Metagenome (SPAdes) (version 2) | ecosystem: Environmental > Aquatic > Marine > Oceanic...
TAATACGTCAAAGTCAGCGCTAGCAAAGTGATACTCAATAGTATGTGCTTGACTGGCGTCACTGCCATCTTCAATCAATGCTTCGATAGTTTCTTGATTAAACTCATGCCATTCGGCTAGTTCGGATGTTTCTTGTGAATTCATAAATAGGCCTCTGAGCTAACCGAATTAACGGATTTTGTTGTCTAATTCTGCGTCTACTTTATTAATCTGTTGTTGCATTTTTTGATGAAAATATTCAGCATTTTGTTTAATAGATTTATGTTCATCCATAAACTCAGGCTCTGACAGTTCGATTAATAACGTGCCATTATCCCACCTGTTTAGTTTTATTTTATCATGTAAGCGGCTCGCAGTAATCGTCACTATAGGTTCATTGGTCGCTTTGGCTATGCGAAAAGCACCCGTTTTAAATGGCAATAATCCGCGATTGTAGCTGCGAGTACCCTCAGGGAAAAACCACACAGATAAACGCCTTTTTTGAATTTTTTGCACTGTACCTTGTAATGTATCATGGGCGCGACCTGAGTTTTTTCGGTCGATCATAATGTTACCCGTTAACCAATATATCTGGCCAACCACAGGTATCCACTTAAGGCTTTTTTTGCCGACTGTTACTGTACCTTTTTGTGTGGCACCGCAAATCGTCAATAAATCATAACTATTCTGGTGATTAGCAATATAAACATACGGCCCACCCTGTTTGACGCTGTCTGGCACCCGGATTTCAATTTTTAATCCCAGTAAAGCAGACACCGAACTATACAAAGCACCGGCAGCGTGAACGTTATCTCGATGAAAAGGGCGCATCAAACAAATCAATATGAGTACTATGTTTATCAGCAAAAAATAAAAGAATATCGCAACTATGCGTAAAAGCGCTAACAAGACCGACCCCCATCAATGAATTGGCCGCAGAGTATACGCATTTTTAGTCAGTAGCTAAAACACTTATAGCACTTGATTTATAAGTTGTTATATTTTAGCGCTTTTTGTTACCGCATAAATATATGAATTAAATATTTAATTAGCCGATACTTAACAAAGATAATTATTGTCCATCATTAAGGCTATTCATTCTATGCAAATGTTTAAACATGAAGATCTCGATGAAGATATTCTCAACGATCTATTGGAAGAAATTAACGAGCTTTATGAAGCCAGTGAACAAACCTTAATTGAACTGGAGTTAAAGCCAGAAGATAAGGAATTACAACGTTCACTTTTTCGCTCGATCCACACCATCAAAGGTGATTTAGGGTTAGTAAATTTTTCGCCGCTTATCCCACTTCTGCAGTTCGCTGAAGACCTTCTTGATTACTTACGAAAAGGACAAATTCAATACACCAGTAATATGAGTGACTTGGTGTTATTGATCATGGACAAAGTCAAAGTATTCGTACAAAGCTGCATTCAAACTGGGCAAGCTCAGTATGATCAGGAGATGTTTAAACGACTCGTTGAGGCGATTAAACATATTACCCCTGAAAATAGCGCTGACCATGAACAGTTGTTAGCCAAAGCAGTCATCATATTGGATCCTAGCCTTAATTTAGGTGATAAACTAGAAAATATGGGCACCCCCTTCGCTGTTAATGCCCCCTCTAGCAGAGTAACAGCAGGCATTCCTAAGTCTATTACTCACGACGAACGTGAAGACCTGATGTTCTTTCGGGAATTGATGAAACCTATAGAAAGACGGTCTAAGTACTGGGAAGGTAGGGGGGATAGAATTGCCAAGCTAGCCGGCTATATCAATAAAATCGCAGACTATCCCGTCGATGAAGTGCAACTTGCCGTAGCTTGTTATATGCATGACTTTGGCATGGCCTTTATGCCAGTAGCCGTGTTACACAAACAAGAAAAGCTTGAAGAAGTCGAGTTTAACCTGATGCGATCTCATGTATATAAGAGTGCTCGTTTATTAGAAAATCTCAATCAATGGAACGAAGCCCGTAAAATCGTGATGCAGCACCACGAACGAATTGACGGCAGCGGTTATCCTCTGGGAATTAAAGAAGACAATATTTGTGAAGGTGCAAAATTATTAGCCATACTAGACACCTTTGACGCCATCACCCATGCGCGAGCCCATGAGAGCCATTTACAAAGACCTAAGAAAAAGGCGGTTATAGAGATCAATCGTATCGCCAAAGGGCAGTTTTCAACAAAGTGGATGCAGGCTTTTAATCATGGAATGGCGGCATTATTAATGAATGAACGGGCTAAATAATCAGGTTTTGAATACATAAAATTCTCAACCAACTGAACCGCCTCATTATAAAGTTTGAAAACGCAGTACTAAATTGGAATATAACTTGGGATATTATTTGAAATATTATTTGAAATATTATTTGAGAGTATGAAAAAGTATTACATGACAAATTATCTAAAAGACATAATAACGATGCAATGTTCACACAGTCGCCAAACACATGACACGTGAAAAAGATTTGATATCATGTTTTTACGTTTAAATAAGCTGTGGCTAAACATAAATCGATTGGATAAAGCGGCAGATAACAAGCCAGTGAATATTTAACTGGCTGTTTCCATGCTACATATCTCGCACTACATGCCTAACTCTTTGAGCTTACGCGTCAATGTATTCCTACCCCAACCTAATCGCTTAGCAGCATCTTGTTTGTGACCGTGTGTAAAGTGTAAAGCACGCTCTAGCAAAATACGCTCAAAGCTCATAATCGCATCATCTAAAATATTATTATGACCAGATTGCAACTGCGTATCTGCCCAACTAGCAAGAAGTGTTTGCCAATCATTGGCCTGAGCAGTTTTTGTGATCGATACCGGCTGTTGGTTAATTTCCGGCGGTAAGTCATGAGGAAGCACTTCTTGACCACTAGCCATCACTGTTAGCCAACGACACATATTCTCAAGCTGACGAACATTTCCTGGCCAAGGTAAGTTAGCCAGTACTTTTTTAGTCTCTTTACTTAGAGATTTAACTTCAACCGCTAGCTCTACCGCCGCCTTTTGTAAAAAGTGCGCTGCTAGAATGGGTATATCTTCACGCCTTTCACTGAGTGTGGGGATATGAATACGAATAACATTTAACCTGTGATACAAATCTTCGCGAAATTTACCTTCGGATACACGCTGTTCCAAATTTTGATGAGTCGCAGCAATAATACGCACATCTACTGTGACTGGATTATGACCACCGACGCGGTAGAATTGACCGTCAGCTAAGACCCGCAACAATCTGGTTTGCACGTCTATGGGCATGTCACCTATTTCATCCAAAAACAAGGTGCCACCATTAGCCTGTTCAAAACGCCCTTGCCTTGCTGCTTGGGCCCCAGTAAACGCACCCTTTTCGTGACCAAACAATTCAGATTCAATCAAGTCGGCAGGTATTGCCGCCATATTCAGCGCGATGAAAGTATTCTCTGAGCGAGGGCTATGACGATGTAATGCATGCGCCACTAACTCTTTACCCGTGCCTGATTGACCGTTAATCAACACGCTAATGCTTGAACGAGATAATCGTCCAACAGCTCTAAACACCTCTTGCATAGCTGGGGCTTCACCAATAATTTCAGTCGCTTTAAGCAATTCAGGAGTTTGGTTTTTACTAGACTGTTCGCGCGCATGGGTTAGCGCCCGCTGAACTAAATTCACCGCTTCGTCAATGTCGAAGGGTTTAGGGAGGTATTCAAATGCACCACTTTGATAGGCATTCACCGCACTGTCTAAATCAGAATGGGCGGTCATGATAATCACGGGGATATTTTCAAAACGCTTATGCACCTCACGTAATAACACCATTCCATCCATTTGTGGCATACGAATATCTGACACTATCACCTCAGGTGGTTGCCCTGTTTCTAGCTGCAATAATAAGTCTTGAGGGTTTTCAAAACTGAAACATGGAATATTCGCTGCCTGCAACGCTTTTTGTAATACCCAGCGAATTGAGCTGTCGTCATCGACTATCCATACGGGTTCTGCACTCATGTCTGGGGATCCTTTTTGTCAATGGGTATATATAAAGTAAATGCTGTTCTGCCCGGCCAACTGTCTACTTCAATCTTTCCTCGGTGATGACCGATAAGAGTTTGGGATATAGATAAACCTAAACCACTTCCTTCTTTCTTACTGGTAACCATGGGGTAAAACAGGGTGTTTTTAAGTTTGGTTGGTATGCCTGGGCCGTTGTCAATAACTTGAATCTTTACGCATAGCGGGTAACAAGCGCCATGAATACTCACTTGACGTTCGATTCTAGTCATTATTGTGATTTCACCCACTATCTCTTGGTGCTCTGACAACACTTGTACACTATTTCGCACTATATTTAATGTGGCTTGCTGCATCATATCTTGATCCAAATACACATCTGGAATGCTTGGGTCATAATCCCTTGCTATAGCAATATTATGGCTGGGATCAAGTTGTACCAAAGTACATACTTTCTCGAGTACTTGATGCACGTTCTGCCAATCAAAGTTTGGCCTCAGGTTTGGTCCCAATAATCGATCAACTAAATTGGTAAGCCTATCGGATTGTTCGATAATAACTTGGGTAAATTCTTTCAGCTCATCACTAGGTAGCTGCTTAGCTAGTAGTTGTGCCGCCCCTCTGATGCCGCCCAATGGATTTTTAATTTCGTGGGCTAATCCACGCACCAACTCGCGGGCAGCCTGCTGTTGCGCCCACTGGCGATTTTCTTGACTGATTTTTTTCTGTTGTTCCACCAGTCTGATTTCGACTAATAATCGTTTGTTTTGGTTTTCCAGTATATGGGTAACAGAGACGTCAGCTCGGGTGTGTCGACCATCAGTAAATCTGAAGGTGACTTCACTGTCAGAATAAACGTCACCAAATTCCATAAAATTTTGAAAGCGTTCAAAATCTAGACTCGAGGATGCAATAAACTGATTGAATGAACAGCCAATTAACAAATTCAAACTACGCTCAAATACATTTTGTGCAGCATGATTAGCATATTGGACAATCAATTTGTTATCTAACACAAGCACGGCAGTCGATAGATTATCGAGTAAATTTTCAGTAGCGGTAGATTCAGACATAAACTCAACATTTAATGCACTTATATAGTGCAAAGTATTATTTAGCTGCTTTGATATAGATACTACTTTTTATAAATAAAGACCGATTTACATCAGTTAGCATTGATCAGAGCAGAAGCTTTTTGCAGATAAAAGGTCTGCTGCTTAGTCGATGCAAGGATCTTGCCTGAGTTGTCGAGAAAATCAATTCGAATGGTGTGAGCGCCTCGGTTTACATTTTTTAATTGGAATTTACTTTTGGATTGGGTTTTAACTATCTGATTATCAATAACTAATTGAAAAGTTCCAGGTTTTTTTGGTACAACTTCTGCGTTAATGGTTACCGCACCGGAATTATCACGCAATGTTTGTTCCGCAGCGGGAGAACGAATAAATACTCGATACTGCACTTCGGGTCTGAGTTTTTTTACTGGATTAAATTGGCTAGTTGTTTGGCTGGCAGCATTATTTAGAGCGGGAACAACAATAGTATTCATAGATGATAGGTTAACAGGTACAGCACCATCGCTGGGCACATCACTGTAAACCATGCTGCCATTGGCCTTTACCGTTTTATACACCATCTGTGCTGAAACGCTTGTGCACAATAATAATAAACAAATAACAAGGGCAAATTTCATAGCATGTAGCACTCCAAATATCAGCGACTCTTTTAATTAACGACACTTTTAACTGCCGCAGAGCTTGTAAAATTAAGTGTAGCCGTATTATAGGTAAAAAAAAGCCCGCAAATGCGAGCTTGTTATTTATTTTGATAACTATCTTAGATAGTTAGTTTAAACGCTGTAATACATATCAAACTCAACTGGGTGAGTTGACATGTTCAGTAATTGTACTTCTTCGCTCTTAAGCGCGATGTAAGCATCAATTGAGTCGTCAGACATGACACCCCCGACAGTTAAGAATTCACGGTCATTGTTAAGGGCTTCCAAAGCTTGCTCAAATGAACTACATACTTGTGGAATAGCGGCTGCTTCTTCAGCAGGCAAGTCATACAAGTCTTTGTCCATTGAATCACCGGGGTGAATTTTGTTTTTAATCCCGTCAAGGCCAGCCATCAACATAGCAGTAAACGCTAGGTAAGGGTTACCTGTTGGGTCAGGGAAACGTACTTCAATGCGACGAGCTCTATCACTAGTAACAAAAGGAATACGTATTGAAGCAGAACGGTTACGTGCAGAATATGCCAACATAACGGGCGCTTCGAAACCTGGTACTAAACGCTTGTAAGAGTTAGTAGAAGCGTTAGTGAAAGCGTTGATTGCACGAGCATGTTTGATAATACCGCCAATGTAGAACAATGCTTCTTCAGACATCCCGGCGTACTTGTCACCAGCAAAGATATTTTTACCATCTTTAGATATTGACTGGTGAACATGCATACCAGAGCCATTATCGCCAACAATAGGCTTAGGCATAAAGGTAGCAGTTTGTCCGTAGGCATGTGCAACGTTATGTACCACATACTTATAAATCTGCACTTCATCAGCTTTTTTAACTAAGGTATTGAAAAGACATGCAATTTCGTTTTGACCAGCAGTGGCAACTTCATGGTGATGGGCTTCAACTGTTAAGCCCATTTCTTCCATAACCATACACATAGCGGCGCGGGTATCATGAGCTGAATCGACTGGAGGAACCGGAAAGTAACCGCCTTTAACGCCCGGGCGGTGAGCCATGTTGCCTTCTTCAAACTCAGAGCCTGAATTCCACTTGGCTTCGCTAGAATCAATTTTGAAGAAAGAACCAGCCATATCTGTGTGGAATCGTACATCGTCGAACAAGAAAAATTCTGGCTCAGGACCGAATAACGCGGTATCACCGATACCTGTGGACTTCAAATACTCTTCTGCGCGACGCGCAACAGAACGAGGATCACGGTCATAACCTTGCATAGTCATAGGCTCTAAGATGTCACAACGAATGTTTATTTGTGTTTCTTCAGCAAAAGGGTCAAGTACTGCAGTTTCGCCGTCAGGCATCAAAATCATGTCTGATTCGTTAATGCCCTTCCAACCTATAATAGAAGAGCCATCAAACATTTTGCCTTCTTCGAAGAAGTCTTCAGTCACTTGATGAGTGGGAATAGAAACGTGCTGTTCCTTACCTTTAGTATCGGTAAAGCGTAAATCAACAAATTTAGCTTCGGTTTCTTTAATAAGGTCTAAGGCCTTTTGTGCTGACATGGTGTCCTCCAGATTAAAAGTATAAATATATAAATGGGAGTTAAACAACCCAAATACTAAAGCGTAAGTATGAGAAGCGATAATCATGCCACATACTTAAGTGATTGGAATATCTTTTGTTTATGTTTTTTTAGCATAGCGTAAACGAAAAAAACAGCACGGCACGCACCACAAAATAGCAACACTGCACCAACTTAGCGCTACTGCACTTAAACACTTCGAATTATTGCAGTTATGTTAATACAACGTTACTCAAATGAGAGCCTTTTTTCTATTAATTACAATATGCATTTGAAGTTCGCTAAATGTAGGATAAAACTGTACAATCCGCGGCCATAAAATTTCAGTTAATTTTGCGGCTCGTTACTAACGTACGAGTAACCGCCATCACAGAGTATAGATAATGAGTTCATCAACCACCTCAATTGAAAATTTGAGGAACATTGCCATCATTGCCCACGTCGACCACGGTAAAACCACCTTAGTTGATAAGTTATTACAACAGTCGGGTACATTAGAAGAAAGTCGCGGCGAAGCCGAAGAACGTGTGATGGACTCAAACGACATCGAAAAAGAGCGTGGTATCACCATTCTTGCAAAAAACACTGCGATTAAATGGAACGAATTCCGTATTAATATAGTAGACACCCCTGGTCACGCCGATTTTGGTGGTGAAGTAGAACGGGTTATGTCTATGGCTGATTCAGTATTATTACTGGTTGATGCACAAGAAGGCCCTATGCCACAAACTCGTTTTGTGACACAAAAGGCGTTTGCTCAAGGCTTAAAGCCAATTGTTGTTATCAACAAAATTGATAAGCCAGGTGCACGTCCAGATTGGGTTATGGATCAAGTATTTGATTTGTTCGACAACCTAGGCGCAACGGACGATCAACTAGATTTTCAAGTGGTATACGCATCAGCTATAAATGGTTGGGCTACCAACGACTTAGATGTACCTAGCGATAGCATGACACCTTTATTTGAAACTATCATCAAACACGTTAAGCCACCTGCTGCCGATATCAACGGCCCATTACAAATGCAAATGTCGCAACTTGATTACAACTCTTATGTAGGTGTAATAGGTATCGGTCGTATTACTAGTGGTTCGGTTAAGCCTAACCAAGCAGTCACTATTATTGGTGCTGATGGTAAGACTCGTAACGGTAAAATTGGTCAGGTACAAGGTTACTTAGGTCTACAGCGCCACGAAGTGGATTCTGCTGACGCCGGTGATATTGTTGCTATAACAGGTGTGGGTGAACTTAAAATCTCCGATACTGTTTGTGATCCAAATGCAGTTGTAGCGTTACCGCCTCTTTCTGTTGACGAACCAACAGTCACCATGACATTCCAAGTCAATAATTCTCCTTTTGCTGGGCAAGAAGGTAAATTCGTTACTTCACGTAATATCCTTGAACGTTTGCAGCACGAGTTGATCCACAACGTAGCACTTAAAGTGGAAGAGATACCTACTGATCCGGATAAATTCCGCGTATCAGGTCGTGGTGAACTTCACTTAGGCATATTGATTGAAAACATGCGTCGTGAAGGTTACGAGTTAGCCGTTTCCCGTCCAGAAGTTATTTTGAAACAAGTGGATGGTGTAACTCACGAACCTTATGAATCAGTCACCATAGATGTGGAAGAACAACATCAAGGTTCTATCATGGAACAGTTGGGTACACGTAAAGGAGAGTTAACTAATATGGCACCGGATGGTAAAGGCCGTATACGTATGGACTTTATGATCCCTAGCCGTGGTTTGATTGGTTTCCAAACTGACTTTATGACTATGACGTCAGGCTCTGGTTTGATGTACCACACCTTTGATCATTACGGCCCCCATAAAGGCGGCGTAATCGGCCAGCGCAAAAGCGGTGTTTTGATTGCTAATGCAACGGGTAAAGCACTGACTAACGCATTGTTTAACCTGCAAAGCCGTGGACGTTTATTTATAGGCCACGGTCTTGAAGTATACGAAGGCATGGTGATTGGTATTCATGCTCGTGAAAATGACCTGACGGTTAATGCCCTCAAAGGTAAGCAGTTAACTAACGTACGTTCATCTGGTACCGACGAAGCACAAAGTTTAGTTCCGCCAATCGTTATGTCTTTAGAACAAGCACTTGAGTTCATCGATAATGATGAATTAGTTGAAGTGACGCCAATCAGTACGCGTATTCGTAAAAAGTTATTAACTGAAAACTTGCGTAAGCAAGCAGGACGTCCTGCTAAAGGGTAAACTCTAGAGTTAATAGCTTCGAGCTTTTAAAAGATTAAATTGAAACCGGCGAAAGCCGGTTTTTTATTGGCTACGTTAAAGTTATCAGAATCACTTTAAGCTCTTAACCTATGATTTATATACTAATTATTTAATGTATGAATCACTATTAATAATAGTGACATAACTATTGATAAACAACTAATATGTACCAGCATGGACCGAACCAACATGGACCGCCATGATAACTTACAGTTAAGTAACTATGAGTGGACGATAAAAGTTTTATATAGATGAATGTTCAAAAGACTTGTCCCCTTTACTCTTTTAATATGTATAATCCTCGCGCAAAATTTAAACAATTTAGCTACGTATTACTTTAACAAGTAGATAGACATTCAAGACGAATATGTGGCCCTAACAGAGAAAAAAAAATGAGTTCATCTAACACCTCAATCGAAAATTTGAGGAATATAGCGATTATAGCCCACGTTGACCACGGCAAAACCACCCTAGTTGATAAGTTATTACAACAATCAGGCACCTTAGAGAGCCGCGGCGTAGCCGAAGAACGTGTGATGGACTCAAACGACATTGAAAAAGAACGCGGCATTACTATTCTTGCAAAAAATACTGCCATTAAATGGAACGAATTCCGCATTAATATAGTAGACACACCAGGTCACGCCGACTTTGGTGGTGAAGTAGAGCGCGTCATGTCTATGGCCGATTCAGTCTTGTTATTGGTTGATGCACAAGAAGGCCCCATGCCACAAACTCGTTTTGTGACACAAAAAGCTTTTGCTCAAGGTTTAAAGCCAATCGTTGTTATCAACAAAATTGATAAGCCAGGTGCACGTCCGAGTTGGGTTATGGATCAAGTCTTTGATTTGTTTGATAATTTAGGCGCAACTGATGACCAATTAGACTTTGAAGTGGTCTACGCATCAGCCATAAATGGTTGGGCAACCAACGATTTAGATGTACCCAGCGATAATATGACGCCTTTGTTTGAAACAATCATCAAACATGTAAAGCCACCTGTTGCTGATATCAACGGCCCATTACAAATGCAAATGTCTCAACTTGATTACAACTCTTATGTGGGTGTAATAGGTATAGGTCGTATTACACGTGGTTCGGTTAAGTCTAACCAACAGGTCACTATTATTGGTGCTGACGGCAAAACCCGCAACGCTAAAATCGGGCAGGTGCAAGGTTATTTAGGGTTACAGCGCCTCGAAGTAGATTCTGGTGACGCTGGCGACATTGTTGCTGTAACAGGTGTCGGCGAACTTAAGATATCCGATACCATATGCTGCCCAAATACAGTTGAGGCATTACCGCCACTTTCTGTTGATGAACCAACAGTCACCATGACATTCCAAGTCAATAATTCACCTTTCTGTGGTAAAGAAGGCAAATACGTCACATCACGCAACATCTATGAACGCTTGCAAACCGAATTAATTCACAACGTGGCACTTAAAGTCGAAGAAACCCAAGATCCCGACAAGTTCCGCGTATCGGGCCGTGGTGAGCTCCATTTGGGTATCTTGATTGAAAACATGCGTCGTGAAGGTTACGAGTTAGCCGTTTCCCGTCCAGAAGTTATTTTGAAACAAGTGGATGGTGTGACTCACGAACCCTTCGAAACAGTGACCATAGATGTAGAAGAACAACATCAAGGTACTATTATGGAACAGATTGGTGCTCGTAAAGGTGAGTTAACCAATATGTCACCCGATGGTAAAGGCCGTATTCGTATGGACTTTATGATCCCTAGCCGTGGTTTGATTGGTTTTCAAACTGACTTTATGACCATGACGTCAGGCTCTGGTTTGATGTACCACACCTTTGATCATTACGGCCCCCATAAAGGTGGCGAAATCGGTCAGCGTAAAAGTGGTGTATTGATAGCCAACGCAACGGGTAAAGCACTGACTAACGCACTGTTTAACTTACAAGGGCGCGGCCGTTTATTTATCGGTCACGGTGTTGAAGTGTATGAAGGCATGGTGATTGGTATTCATGCGCGTGAAAATGACCTGACGGTTAATGCCCTTAAAGGTAAGCAACTAACGAACGTTCGTGCATCAGGTACCGACGAAGCACAAAGCTTAGTTCCGCCAATTGTTATGTCATTAGAACAAGCACTTGAGTTTATTGATAACGATGAATTGGTTGAAGTGACGCCTTTAAGTACACGTATTCGTAAAAAGTTATTGACTGAGAACTTACGTAAGCAAGCTGGACGACCTGCTAAAGCTTAAGCTTTAGCGCTTCGAGATAATCATTTTTACAAGTACCAATAAAACACCGGCGAAAGCCGGTTTTTTATTGGCTATACCCTATCTGTCGAGGGCAGCGCCGTTATATCTAAAACCTCGCTTTCAAAAATTTATCCATATAAGGTTTAATCACTGTGTTTACATCAGAGGCTTTCTCAGACCGAGTTTCCATTAACTCGCCACTCACTGATGCTAATTCAAGTAACACTAGTCTCGCGATATCTTCACATACCATGCCTCTTGAATAAATTGATAACTGTTGAGTTGTGTTGGTATATTCCACTGGTTTTACAAGCTTAGTTTTCTTAAATATCTTTGAGCTTAATACCACGCTGGATACCTGTTTTGACCACTCCTGAGGCACTATTTTTAATAACAAACTGACTTCTTTTTTTGATAAAGCATGAAAAGGTTCACTGCTGAATTTTCCCATCACTATTTTCATATTGGCTCCTTAGGTCTGGCTCTTGACTAGCTTAAACTAAAAGCCTCATGGTGACTTCACTTCAATTATTAACTGAAATACATTCTATCTTCACCTAAAACCCTGAATTCTGTTTGATTTGTATTAGGACTAACAACATATAATTCAATATTGATGTAACAGTTAGAATATAATTAAAGCCCGTTTATTCTGCACATTACGTTTGTGTATCATCAAGTTTTAGGAGTGGTTAACATCAAAATAGACGTGACTTTTCGCTTATTAAATCTAGATAAATACCAAGCCATCACTCTGCTCAGAGAGGTCGATGGGGCCACTTACGCGCCTCATCCCGAAAAAAGCTGTTTTGTAGGCTCAGTGTATATGGATCAAGGTTTAGGTAATTTAGACGACTTAAATATCTTTTATGTTCGCCAGCAAGTACCTTTACAAGACTGCGACATTCTTATTGCTGTCACATCAACACATAACCAAAGAACATTGACCACACCGATGTTCGTCAATAAAATACTCAAACATATTGATTGCCAATTAACCTTTTCTTTTCATCCATCTAAAACACCGGATACACTATGACTTTACATAAATTGACGACTGTAAATGATCTAATCACACAGTTACATCAAGCCCCAGACACTATTGAGTTTACAAGTGTGATGCAGGTAATCAGTCAATTTTATAATTACACACCCGTGGGTTTTAGCAATGGAACGTTACAAAATGCAGCTGGCAGCAATGAAGGCTCTTGTAAGATCTTCCACTTTGCTCAGTTACACAAATTAAGTGAGTCCAAAACACTCCACCTATTCGGACGTTATTATCGTGATGATGTATTAGGTAATCCAAATGGTGGTGATCACGCAAACATTCGTAACTTTATGCTCACCGGCTGGCCTGGGATAAAATTTGATGGTTTAGCATTTACTCCTGTGGATTAAAACCTAGGTAAACTGAAATAAAAGGGTATTTTTCAAATTAACGTTTAGTTTCATGGTAGTAGTGCAGTGTGAATTTTGACGAGTGAGCGGATCACACAATGCCATAGATGTTCCCTTAGTCTCAACGCTCTTTTTGATTTGTATATATTATTTTTGAGGGCACCTCATACGCCGCCCCCAGTTTTTATTAAAGCATTGTGTGCACTGGCTTATTAGGTGTCATTAACGCTTTGCTTTAGACAATAAATACGCTGCATATGCTCCTAATAAACCAGCACTTGACACAATTAGATAATAAATCTTATATCCTACTCCACTCGGAAAGTTCTCTAGTAGTGAAGCGCTCAGAAGCGGTAAATACACTTCAGGAAAATAACCAATCATGGAAATAATGCCAATAGCTAACCCTTTAATTTTGTTAGGCACATCACACCCGCCTAACGTTGCCCAATACAGTCCTCGCACACCATAGCTCAGCAATCCAATGAGCAGAACAATCACAATCATTAGCAGGGCGGCAGAATTTGCTGGTACAAGCGCCATAAGCGCAAGCGACAAGGAAGCGAGGACTAGGAGTATCGATAGCACTTTTTGGGGGTGAGTCCAGTCACCAATAAAACCTGCGGCAATTCCACCAATAGGCCGCATCCAAAGTTTTGCAACCGTTATATAACCAACCATCACGGCAGTAAGGTTAAAATTTTGCTGTAAGAAGGCTGAGAAGGAATATGTCGCATAAAATATCTGGTAACCACATACGATACAGATAGCACATAGCCATATATCACGACGACTGAGAACATCCTTTAAATCATCAGAGAACACACTCTTTGTGTTGTCCTCAGTAGTATCCTTTGACCCTTCTAGATCATCAAGTAACCAGTAAACTAGAATCGATACAATGAATAGGACGCCAACATATAGATAAATAACTTGTTGCAGAGCCATCTTCGTGGAGTCTGGATCTTGACTGAGAATATAGGCAAATAATGCAATTGCCACAGTCGCCAGGAGAGCTTCAATTAAACCACGGCCTCCATCCAAAATACCAAAGAATCTACCTTGTTGATCTTTATCTGCCAACATGGCGACTAGCTTGATGTGCGCTGACCAAAAGGTAAGCCCTGTTGCTATACCCCAAGCACCATAAATAACTAATAATGCAGAATAGGTTGGCATAGTTGAAAACCACAGCCCAAGCAGAGCAGTCACCAGCAACGAAAAACAGAGTAATTTTCGAGATGAAAATCTGTCTGCTAGCCAACCACTTGGAATATAAGTCAACATGAATATGACACCAAGCATTGAGCTGCAATAACGCAACTGCGTTTGAGTAATATTGAAGGATCCTAAGATTGAGAGCTCGAAATTTTGGCGGAGGTAGAGAAGTGGGTAAATGGCACCAGCAGCAACGACAATAAGTGCAAGCTGACTATAACTGCGAAAAGTAGCAGAATTAAATTTTGTCAAAATAACCTCAAAACAGAATTCGGGGTAATAGTGTATATCCCTTGCTCCTGAACACCAAATAGGTTGCTTGTGTTTAAAAACAGACTCATCCATTAGCATAAAGAAATTCACTGACGCTGCTTGGTTAACCTCAATGAAAGATGAAGTAGAGGACAGATAACCTGTCCTTATACCCTTTAACGCGATTACTGAACATTCGTTAGTGCATGCAACTGATTGGCAAGCCTTACCAAAATCAAATAAGATCCCGGTATACTTTGTCCCCCAGATGAAAAACCATTTTCCATTAGCCTTAGGCGTTTTATATAGCGCGTTAGTTGCCTATAAAAATGGTGCGTTATTATACCGCTTTCAACTAATTCCACTTAATTACCTAGCACCTCAAGCACTTTTTAACGGTCGATATGCAGATTAGTCACTTTGTAAACCACTAAGCTAAATCTTTATACCTGTTCCTTTGTAGATTGATCTTTCTTGTCGAAAATCAGAGCTTGAAATAGGTATTTCGTTCCACTTTGCTTAAACAGGGTTTAGGTGACATGAGCATGTCCACGCGAGGTAATGTTTCTAACAAGCAAATTCAAATAACGAAAGACACTGGCTTTATATTCGCTGAACGTAGCTCTTCTAACAGTATGCTAAATAGCATCGCAAAATATGTTAATCACCTATGACCTTGAGCGTGTTAACACCTTCATCAGCTTAGATGAATACTATCGTGTTGCACGTGATTACATTAAGCCGTTAACCAAAATTTTGCAGCTGGTATAACTTGTTATCTGCTAATGAAGATACAGCTGATTTAGTTGGTTATCTTGACTTCGCAGTATCTTACCCCTTAGAAGATATTCCAGTACACACTCAATACGAAGATTTTCTTGACTCAAAAATGGGGGGCCTTTACCGTTAAAACTAAACACAACATCAGTGACACCTTTACTTTACAACACCACTCATCGCTCACCCAAATACTTCATTGATGAGTCATGCGTTATTCTAAGGTTAATCCAGGTTATCGCAGTTGACTGTTCATATTAACGTTCAGTTTTAGCAAAATATCTGTCTTTTTTTAGTCTCAATGCCACACCCCAGTTTAAAAATGGTGGTGATGGCAATTTTTTTGGTTTAGGACGATTTTGGATCAGACTGATTTTGTCGCTAGTGCCACCTGAAGCATATAAAGCGATTTGTTGCCCATATAAAATTCCCAGACCTATGCCGCCACCGTTGTAACAACCCGCAGCAAAAGCATGCTTATCAATCTGACTAAACACATTCGCATTATTTTTACTGATGCAGGTAATGCCCGACCAAGTATATTCAATTGCATCAGCAGCCAGCTGCGGAAAGCGTTTTCTCAGTCCGTCAATGTGTGTAGCTTTTCGTTGATTTAAATCAGCAGCTGACATCGACATTGGCCCCCAAACCTCCGCCGTATTTCTGATCATTAGGCGTTTATCTTGAGTCAGTCTAACCGTTGCCCCCATGGCATGGGCTGATAACAATCCCCATTGTGATGGTTGCCCAATAGATTGATATTCTGCATCGCTTAGAGGCCGAGTTAAGCTTGCGGTTAATGTTAAAGGGAAGACGCGATTTCTGTTCAAACCTATTGCAGGCATAAAGCCATTTACAGCAAATATTATTCCATTGGCAGTTATGGTGCCGCCGGGGCAAGTGACTTGATACCTTTGGTTTCCATTCATGCGGGTTGATTGCCACTCAAGCATGGGGGAGTGTTCAAATAAAGTGACATTTTCTGGCAGGATATCAATCAGCCCTCGAGCTAAACTAGCAGGCTGTAACATCACAGCACCTTTTGTTTCGATGCCTAAGCGATAATAGTTAGTACCTAACCTGTTTTTTAATGTGGCGCCACTTAGCACATTATGTGTGAGATTTAACTGCTCTAGTGTTTCAGAAAAGCGTTGTAATTTTTGTTCATTTTTAACCGTGGCAGTAGCATGTATTTTCCCAATTTCACTCCAATTACATAATATTTTATGTTGTTCCACTAATACTTTGGTGGCTTCTAATCCCGCTTTATTTAATTGGTATTTTTGTTGGTATGCAGATAATCCAGTATCCGACAGATGGCCATCGTTTAAGGTCGAGTCGACTAGGTACCCAGAATTTCTGGCACTGGCACCTTCACCTGCTTTTTGACCATCTATCAGCACGATACGTTTATTGGGATGTAACAAAGCAAGGGATCTAGCCGCAGATAAACCCGTATATCCAGCGCCAACAACTAGCCAGTCAGTTTTAATGTTGCCGAGAACTTGAGCACAAGATGCTCGGCTGGCAATAATTTCGCTCCAGCCACAGGTATTGTCGTTTTTAGGTGTTTTTATATTATTCATATCCCAGTAAACCGTCTTGATTAATGATGTCGACAGTGCGCAGTACCTGGGTGTCATACGTGCGTGTTCGCACATTTGACACAGTTACATACTCCCCACGTGCACCTTTGTGATTGACTTGTAATCGAATAAAACCGAGATGGCGACCATCACTCCAAATGATTTCTTCGTTATTAGCAGTATTGAGTGCATCAAAGCGCTGCATGACCTCCCCTCCTAGACTTTCCATAATCGAACGAGGTGAAGTTACACCAGTTGCGCCAAGTTCGACGCCCATCGATTGACCGTTGTCATCGAACAATTTATTCTGCCAATAACTATGGCTGTCACCCGATATTACCAGCAGGTCTTGAACATTAGCGTCTTTAGCAATCTGATAAAATCGTTCACGGGCCACAGGATAACCCGACCAAGTATCAAGGTCTGAGGGTAATGAATACTTCCCAAGATGGGTACGTTCAACCAGCTTTTGTTGTTTTTCTAAACTGAGTTTTTCACGTAAATTATTAAGTATCGGATCGTCTAAATTCGGTGCGATTGATTTAGCTATAACCGATTGATTACCAATGATGCGCCAGCTGCGCCCAGCGCTAACTGATTC
>Ga0209712_10001898_pt1 | contig 17552 bp, 15 predicted proteins | sample ArcOceMetagenome_FD_187443 | JGI IMG/M metagenome (GOLD analysis project Ga0209712, IMG submission 187443) | Marine eukaryotic phytoplankton communities from Arctic Ocean - Arctic Ocean - Greenland ARC118M Metagenome (SPAdes) (version 2) | ecosystem: Environmental > Aquatic > Marine > Oceanic...
TTTGAAAGTAGGGGATAAAATCCTAGGATTTGATTTATCTCACGGAGGGCATTTGACACACGGATCGCCTGTTAATTTCTCTGGACGCTTATACGATCCCGTTTTTTACGGCGTTGAAAAAGAAACCGGTGTTTTGAATTATGATAAGATTCAAGAGATTGCGACCAAAGAACAACCAAAACTAATCATTGCTGGTGCCTCTGCTTACTCAAGAGATATTGATTTTAAACGTTTTAGAATCATAGCCGACAGTGTAGGTGCTATTTTGTTAGGCGATATTTCTCACCCTTCTGGATTGATCGCTAAAGGTATTTTGAACGATCCCTTACCGTATTGCCACATCGTAACCACCACGACGCATAAGACCTTAAGAGGGCCAAGAGGAGGTTTGATCATGATGGGGAAAGATTTTGAAAACCCATTTGGAATTACATTGAAATCTGGAAAAGTACGCATGATGTCTTCTTTATTGGATTCTGCTATTTTCCCTGGAAACCAAGGAGGACCTTTAGAGCATGTGATTGCTGGAAAAGCAATTGCCTTTGGAGAAGCATTGACGGATGAATTTTTGCATTATATTCTACAAGTTAAAAAGAATGCAGATGCCATGGCAAAAGCCTTTGTAAAACGCGATTACCATTTGATTTCTGGTGGGACTGACAACCACATGATGTTGATTGATTTAAGAAATAAAAACATCACTGGAAAGGTTGCCGAACAAGCGCTTGTAAAAGCGGATATTACGGTTAATAAAAACATGGTGCCTTTTGATACGCAGAGTCCTTTTGTAACTTCTGGAATCCGTGTTGGAACACCTGCAATTACCACCCGTGGCTTAGTAGAGTCTGATATGGAAACGGTTGTTGAGTTTATTGATCAAGCGCTTAATAACCATGAAGATGAAGCGAAATTGGAAGCGATTTCAGAACAAGTGAATGCGATGATGAGTCACCGCCCTTTGTTTGCATAGACGTACATAAATACTTTATAATCTAACCTCCTAATTTTTTATTAGGAGGTTTTTTTGTATTATATTTTAATTGTATGTTGATGAATTGTTAAAATTTGATGCAGTGCAGTCTCTATGACTCTTTTACGCTAATCTGTCCCTTATAAGGGAATGTGCTGGTAGAGAGTGACTATTTAATTTCAAACACTATAAAAGTACTTTATTAAGTACTTTTTATTATCTTTGAGCTATGGAAACAGTAAATTATACAGACTTTCGTTCAAATCTAAAGCATTGGTTCGATAAAGTTGTCAATGATGTAAGCGATATCATTATCAAGCGTAAAAATGGTAAAGACCTTGTGTTAATATCCTTGGATGAATACAATTCATTAAAAGAAACTACGTACTTGTTAACTGGTTTAAATAGAGATATTTTATTGAACTCTATCAAAGAATTGGAAACAGCTAAAGGAGTTCAAAAGGATTTAATTGAATAGATGAAATTAACGTGGTCTCCATCTTCTTGGGAAGATTATTTGTATTGGCATAAAGTCGATAAAAAAATAGCCGTACGAATTAACGAACTGATTAAAAGTTGCATCCGAACTCCTTTTGAAGGCATCGGAAAACCCGAAGCTTTAAAAGGGGATTTACAAGGGTATTGGTCAAGGAGAATAACATCAGAACATCGATTGGTTTACAAATATCAAAATGATCAAATTTTGATAGCAGCATGTCGTTATCATTACGGAAGGTATAACTAGTGGTGTCTTGGCAGAATGAAGAAAGTTGTTAGATTATTGTAGAAATATAATAATTTTTGTAATTTTAAAATGTCCTTAAACAGGGTGTAATTATGTATATTTGTAGAAGTTAAGAATTTAAGTATTATGGATTTAACAACAAGAAAAAATAAATTTAAAGAGCGTTTTGATGGAATCATGGACTCTAACTTGGTTGAACGTTTTGAGGAATTTTTAGATATACATTTATCTAAGACTAAAATTGTTGCTTATACTGTTCAAGGAGAACCATTAACAAAGGAGATGTATATTGAAAGAGTTAAAAAGTCAGATGCAGATATGGATGCAGGGCGGTTTGTAACTTCTGATGAATTAGAAAAGAAAATACGTTTGTTGTAAATGAAGATTAAAGTGAATTGGTCAATTGATACATCCAATGATATCGAAAGTATTTTTAAAAGAGTAAAAGAAAAAACACTTTCAGAAAATTTAGCAAGAAATGTAGTTAGAGATATTTATAATACAGGAGTAAATATCCAATTTACAGAGGCAATATCAAGTAGATGAATTTTTAGGAGAACCTTATAGAAGAATGGTTGTCAGGCATTTTAAAATCATCTATCGACCTCTAAATGAAAACGAAATAAGGATACTTCAAGTGTTTGATAGTTATCAAAGTCCTAATAAATTAAGAAAATAAATTTTGAACTAAAGGAAACAGGCTGGTTGAAACGTCTTTTTTTGTCAAGCTGAACCTGACTACCGTCAGGAAGTTCTGCCTGTCGGCAGACAAGCTTGTTTACCGAAGGTAGGCTCGTTTCAGATTCTGAAATAAAATCAGAATGATAGTTTTCCTACATTATTAAACAATCCCTTTCTATCTAATCCTCAAATTCAGTCGCATTATAAGCGCCTAAATCGGGTGGGGACGTGCGTGTGGTGTTTGTGATATCGACGTTTAAGTTTCCTACGACAATACCTGATCCTTCTGCAGGAGACCCAAATGGAATATTCAATTGGTTTATAGAAGGATCTAAAAACTGAGGATCGTTGTTAAGTATCACATTTTCGAAGTGATCTGTATTGCTGAAATCGTATTGTGACCCTGAATAAAACCCTGTTGGATCGTCAAAATAAATTAAGCTATTAGTGAATTTAAAATTAAATACTTCCGAGGGTTCTTTTTCCAACAACAGTTCTGGATTGTCATTTCCATAAATAATACAATTCGTGAAATTTGCAGATTCTAAAGGATTTGTGAATACGTTGTTTTCTGCATCGACAATAAAATTATTGAGTAACAAGGCAGGGAATTGTCTAAAACTATTGGCCCAGTAGTTGGCGATGGTGGAATGGATAAAATTATAGTTCCCGCCGTAGGTACCCGCAAAGGAGCATACACCACTAATATTAAGCACTACATTTTCAGCATTGATAGAAGTGCCTCTTCCCAAAACTCCAAAATTACTGGAGTTATAAATCTGTGAATTTGTGATTACGAGTTTTGTTGGATCGTCTTGGTTGCCATCACTTAAAATTCCCACCGTTCCATTTTTGATGGTTGCGTAATTGATGCTGTTGTTGGTACTGCCATTTAATAACCAAATGGTTTGCCATTGTCCAGGAATGTCTTCGTAAAGGGGTTCCAAACGATCGCCCTGAATGATGATTTCATTCTCTAAAATTTCGGCATCCAAACTCGGCAATCCATTGATGTGTAAAGAAGCGTTTTCTGTAATCAAAAGCCCCGAATTGGCATGAAAATGTACTCTAGCTCCAGGGTTAATGTCAAGCGTTTTTCCGCTTGCTACTGCCGCATATCCGTAAATCACATAAGGTTTTTCATTGTTGAACGTTAATTCAGCGTCTTCTAAAAAACGGCCTTGCACATTGGTTTCATCATCAACACCATCGCCATTTACATCAAAAATGAGCGTTTCTACAACGCCATTCGCATCTTTATTTGGATAGATAAATACGGCATCTTTTACCAAAGTTACCAATTCTACTTTTTGAGTGTTAGGTCCTGTTCCAAATTCAATCGCATCCGTATATAAAAACTGGGTTTCATTGGCTACTAAAGGCTGAATGTCGATGGTAGTTTCAATAAACACAAACATACTGTCTTGTGCCAGAAGTTCTACATTTTCAAATTCTTTCCCGACTAGAGTCCCGTTTCCAATCATCCCATCCACATTCATGCGGTAGTTAGAATTTTGTCCGTTGCTCAATTTTAAAGATGGAATCAGAATGTCATCATCAGAGTTGTTATACACCTTAAGAGTGTAGGTACTAGAACCTATGTTTGAAAAAACAGTGTCTAAATAGACCGTGTCTTTTGAAAAAGTAAGGGTGCCTGTACTAGGAGTAAATTCAAAGTCTTGACGACATGAACTCCAAAAAATGAGGGTAAAAAAACTTACTATAAAATAAAGAGAACGGATCATAAGGTGTACTGTTTTGGTAAAAATATAACTTTTCAAGCTAATATATATTGTTGTGATTATTTAAATTAACGAAACACTGCTGCAATCTCAGGACTGATTCGTTTTGGTTTTTTGCTTTTCCCATCTAACAAGCACCAAGTGGTTTCAGATTTGACAATCAATTTCTCACTGCCCTTATGAAACATTTCAACCACACGAGTAGAAGTGACGCCCTCAGAACGGGTTACATAGGTTTTGAGGTAAATTTCATCGTGGAGTTTGGCGGCAGATTTATAATCGATGTGATGACTCAATAACACCCATACATTTTCTTGTTGTTGGAGTGGAGTGGTGGCAGCTTCCCAATGCTCTTTTGCAATATCTTGAACCCATTGCACATACCGCACATTGTTCACATGCATTAAGTCATCTAAATCGTCCGAAATTACAGATCGAGTGGCTTCAAATACCATCATTAATTTTTGATGATTTTAACTTCAAATAATTTATCCCAACGTTTTCCAGTCACAAATAAGGTTTTTGTTTTTGGGTTGTAGGCCATTCCGTTTAAAACATCCAATCCTTGGTGTTTGGTTACTTTTGTTTTTAAGGCTTTAAAATCGATGACCGCTTCAATCGCTCCATTTTCTGGGTTGATGATGGCGACGCCATTTTTCTGATAACGATTTGCATAAATTTTTCCATCCACCCATTCCAATTCATTTAGGTTTGTCAACTTCCCTTTATTGGTATAGGCTTGTAAAGAGCCTTCTTCCGCAAGGGTATTGGGATTCAGAAACCACAGATATTCAGATCCATCTGATTTATAAAATTTCTGACCGTCGTTACACAGTCCCCAACCTTCTTTACTTTGTCCGTAATTAAAGGTTTCTATCTGTTCAAAACTGTTGGCATCATACACCAAGCCACGGCCTTCTTTCCATGTGAGTTGATAAATTTTATCATTTAAAACCGAGAGTCCTTCCCCAAAATAAGAAGCACTCAGATCAACATTTTTAAGAACGGTTCCATTCTTATAATCGAGCTTTCTCAGTTTAGATTCGCCATATTGCCCCGTGCTTTCATAAAGGTCTCCCTTATAAAATTCGAGACCTTGTGTATAAGACGTGATGTCGTGAGCATAGGTATTTACAATTTCATAGGTATATAATTTTGGTGCAGCAGCATTGACCACCACCACTTTTTGGAGTGCGACTTCAAAAGTATCGTCATAAAAGACTTTGGCTTTAATGAGTTTTTCTCCTAATGGCATGGAAGCTAAAACTACAGTAGCTGTAATTTTTTTAGTATCCAAAGTCAACTGAATAGAGTCAAAATCTCTATTGTTTGGATTTAGAAGCTCAATAGAAAGGGTTTCAGCATTGGAAATAATGTTTGTTTCGCTGTTTGTTTGGATGGAAAAGTTTGATTTGGTGGTCGTTCCGCAAGCGGAGATCAAAACGCTAAGTCCGATGAATGTCAATAGTTTGTAGGTATGCATAGTGCAATTATATTTTTTAGCAATTTATTTATTTATATTCAGTTAAAAAAATCATTGCGTGAATATTAAAACTTTGTATCTTTGCAGAGGCAAGTCCTACACAACTAGCTCCTGTTGAATCCTCCAGGGCGGGAACGCAGCAAAGGTAAATGGTCGTAGCAGTGTGATGTAGGTAGCTTGCCATTTTTTATACCCTATAGTTTCCATAAATCTTTCCTATCTTTAGCTTCTTAAATCACTATATTCAATGGCAAAAGTTGTTTTAATTACAGGCGGATCTTCAGGAATTGGAAAATCGGTAGGAGAGTACCTGTCCGACAAAGGATTTACCGTCTATGGTACAAGTCGATTTCCAGAAAAATATACAGATTCCAAGTTTCCAATTATAAAATTAGATGTCACCCAAACAGCGTCCATTTCTGAATGTGTTTCTGAATTGATTTCTAAAACAGGACAAATTGATGTGTTGGTGAATAATGCTGGAGTTGGAATTACTGGCCCTTTAGAAGAAATTCCAATGGAAGAGATGAAACGTAATTTTGAAACGAATCTTTTTGGGCCTATAAATATGATCAATGCCGTGTTGCCTCACATGCGTGCCCAACACTCTGGACAAATTCTAAACATCACTTCGATAGCGGGCTATATGGGATTGCCGTTTAGAGGGGTTTATAGTGCGAGTAAAGGTGCTTTGGAGCTGATTACAGAATCGTATCGTATGGAACTCAAAGCCTTCAACATTACGATGAGTAATATTGCCCCTGGTGATTTTGCCACCAATATTGCCGCTGGACGTTTCCATGCACCCTTACTAGAAAACTCTCCTTATAAAACTCCTTACGGAACGACTTTAAATCTGATGGATTCTCATGTCGATTCTGGAAAAAATCCGTTGCTCATGGCAGAGGTCATTCATAAAATTATGATGTCTAAAAACCCAAAAATTCATTATAAAGTAGGGGCATTTTTGCAAAAGTTTTCAGTGGTCTTAAAGCGCATCCTTCCAGATTTGTGGTATGAGAAACTTTTAAGTCGTTTTTATAATATATAAGCTGACCGATTATTTTTTATAATAACCGTTGTCAAGCAGTTATAATGTACTAATTTTGTAACAATTAATTCAAACCAAAAAAAATTATGAAATTTTTTATTGACACTGCCAATTTAGATCAGATTAAAGAAGCACAAGACCTCGGTGTTTTGGATGGAGTTACCACCAATCCATCATTAATGGCCAAAGAAGGCATTACGGGTGCAGAAAACATTTTGAACCACTACAAAGCCATTTGTGCAATTGTTGAAGGGGATGTGTCGGCGGAAGTTATTTCTACAGATTTTGACGGAATGGTTAAGGAAGGGGAAGCTCTAGCGGCTTTGCATCCACAAATTGTGGTGAAACTTCCAATGATTAAAGATGGTGTAAAAGCGTGTAAATATTTCAGTGATAAAGGGATTAGAACCAATGTTACTTTGGTCTTTTCACCAGGGCAAGCGTTGTTAGCTGCCAAAGCAGGTGCTACCTATGTGTCGCCGTTTATTGGGCGGTTGGATGATATCTCTACAGACGGTTTGAATTTAATTGCTGAGATTCGCCTTATATATGATAATTACGGATTTGGTACTGAAATTTTAGCAGCCTCTGTGCGTCACACGATGCACGTGATTGACTGTGCTAAATTAGGTGCAGATGTCATGACGGGTCCTTTGAGCTCTATTGAAGGTTTGTTACGTCACCCATTGACTGATAGTGGTTTGGCTAAATTTTTAGAAGATTATAAAAAAGGAAATTAGGGAACTAATTTCATAAAGATACAATGAAGGCTGAAGGAAACTTCAGCCTTTTTTTATTTGTATTTTTTAAGAGAGATTTCAAATTCAGGATCAAACAAATCGGCGGTAGCATTTAAAATAACGCCATTACGGTCCACAATCAGAACCTTTTTGATGTAGTTAATCGCCAAGCGTTTTTTGGCATAGGAGGGATCTGCAAAACGGTATTCGTTGTTGATTTTAAACTGATTTCCGAAAATCATATTTTTCCATACATAGGTGTGCATGGAGTTTATATTGATGGCAACAAAATCAATGTTTGGTAATTTTTCATGTAGGGTTTTCGCTTTGATATGACTGTTTTCAAAATGGTAACGACTGGCATTGTCCCAAAAATAAATTACCGTTGTTTTATCAAATATGGTATTGATATTCACGGTTTCATTTGTATGATTGATCACTTCAATCGCTGGGAGCGGATAGCCCGGTTGCAAACCTTGCGCATTTTTAAACAAGTCTTTAATGTATTTTTTATCTTTCACATTTGAACTTTTGTCTAAAAAAGATCGGTACAAAATATAACTCTGATCGATAGAATTTGAGGTTGAAATAAAATTCCGCGTGGTGTATTTTAATAAATTATTTTTAATCATCGTATTGGACACTAAGCTATCGATGAGATCTAACTTTCGAGTGGTGTATTCCAACTTATGATCCTCCAAAGTGAATTCCTTATTGATAGTAGTCAATTGTTCTAGTGCCAAATTATTGATGTGCGGAAATAAAAAATTATAGTAGGGATAAAAATCTTTAAGATCAATATCGTTGTAAACAATCTCCTCCCTGAACTCATAAAAATCAGAAGGGAGTTCTTTAAAATTACTGAAATTATGAACGCCAAAATGACGGAACGGATACAATTCTTTTCGGGTGAAATAATGGTATTTTATACTGGAGAGGGCTACCTTTTTAAAGAGCTCTGAATTTGGGTTTTTAGTCATAAAAAACTCCAAGTCTTTGGTGTTTTTAGAAATGAATGCTTCTATATTTTGATGGTATTCTTCAGGTAGTTTGGCGTAAAAAGCATTGGTTTTACGGTCTTCTTTCTCTAGTTTTAATAAAAGATTAATAAGGTAATTGTTTTTTTTAGCGCCAATCCCATTATACACAATCGATTCGTCAAAATCGTGGGTATTGATGTGCATCATAATACTGTCATTTTCTTCTAGTAAAATGGATTGGTATTTTCCGCCATGTACAAAAGAATGAATCCCCGGTTTGAAGTTTGTGAAATGATGAAAAAATCGATTCTCATCATTCAGATATAAGGTGTCTGTATTGTTTTGCGTATCATATAAAACCACATAATTATTGCTGGGATTGATGATGTCGCCACCCACAAAAACAGGTCTATTTTCTTCGGTGCTGGTCTGACAGCCCACAAAGATTAAGAGCCCAAAAAGAAGGTATATTGGTTTCATTTTTATAAAAATATGGCAATTAATATCTTGATACTTTCAAAAGTAAGCTATGATATGATTTATTCTTGTTAAGGCGTTGTTAAATTACGAGTCGGTTTAATTTGATGGGTGGTTTGATTTATTTACTTTTGCAAAAAATTATTTTAAACATGTTATCAGTTTCAAACTTATCAGTACAATTTGGAAAACGAATTCTTTTTGATGAAGTCAATACGTCTTTCAATACCGGAAATTGCTATGGAATTATTGGCGCCAATGGAGCTGGGAAATCTACATTTCTAAAAATCATAGCAGGGGTTCAAGAACCCACTTCTGGACATGTGCATTTGGAGCCCGGGAAACGCATGTCGGTACTTGAGCAAAATCACAATCTTTACGACGAGCATACCGTATTGGAAACGGTGATTATGGGAAACAAACCGCTGTTTAAAATTAAGGCTGAAATTGATGCCTTGTACAACGATTATTCAGATGCAAATGCCGATCGTATTGGAGAGCTTCAAGTGAAGTTCGAAGAAATGAACGGATGGAATGCCGACAGTGATGCGGCGTCTATGCTCTCAAATTTAGGGATTAAAGAAGAGCACCATTATACGTTGATGAAAGATTTGGACGGAAAACAAAAGGTGCGGGTCTTGTTGGCACAAGCCTTGTTTGGTTCGCCAGATGTGTTAATTATGGATGAGCCTACCAACGATTTGGATTACGAAACGATCTCTTGGTTAGAGCATTTTTTAGCCAATTACGATAGCTGTGTGATTGTGGTATCGCATGACCGTCACTTTTTGGATGCGGTGTGTACACATATTTCAGATATCGATTTTAATAAGATCAACCACTTTTCTGGGAATTACACATTTTGGTATGAGTCGTCTCAATTGGCTGCCAAACAACGCGCCCAACTGAATAAAAAGTCAGAAGATAAAAAGAAAGAATTAGAAGAGTTTATACGTCGTTTTTCGGCCAATATGGCAAAATCCAAACAAGCTACGAGTCGAAAGAAAATGATTGATAAATTAGATGTGGCGGACATTCGTCCTTCTAGCAGACGTTATCCAGCGATTATTTTTGAACGCGAACGCGAAGCAGGAGATCAGATTTTAAATGTTGAAAAATTAGCCTACCAATTGGAAGGTGACACACTTTTTAATAAGATTGATTTTAACCTGAATAAAGGCGATAAAGTGGTGGTGTTTTCTAAAGATTCCCGAGCCACTTCTGCATTCTATGACATCGTTACAAAAAAATTAGAGGCTAAAAGTGGAACATTCCAATGGGGTGTGACCACAACGCAATCGTATTTACCTTTGGATAATAGCAGCTTTTTTAAGAATGCCATGAATTTGGTGGAATGGTTGCGACAGTGGACCAAAACGGAAGAAGAACGTGAAGAAGTACACATTCGTGGGTTTTTAGGAAAAATGATTTTTAGTGGGGAAGAAGCGCTCAAACAATCGAATGTATTGTCAGGTGGCGAAAAAGTGCGTTGCATGCTTTCCCGTATGATGATGATGCGTGCCAACGTCCTCATGCTCGACGAACCGACCAACCACTTGGATTTGGAAAGTATCACGGCGTTTAATAATTCCTTAAAAAACTTTAAGGGAACGGTATTGTTTACCACCCACGATCATGAGTTTGCACAAACCCTTGCCAATAGAGTGATTGAGCTGACGCCTAAGGGCGTGATTGACCGGTACACGACCTTTGATGAGTATATGCAAGATCCTAAGATTAAGGAGCTGCGTGCAAAGATGTATGGGTAGGGGGTTAGTGGTTTTTTAGGTTATATTTACAGTTGACCACACGAAAGATTCGTGCCTTTACTTTGTATTAAGGTATTTTATTATCTTTATTCTAAGATGAGTTTTGTTATTTTATAGAGTTTAGTATCACTTTGTACTTTACAGAAATACAGCCCAGAACTTAGAGTTCCTCTCTTTAATTTAATTTCATTCGCTCCTAAACTCGCTTCATGTGTGATCGTTTTCACCAAACTACCCAACTGATTGTAAACCAATACTTCTACAGTTTCTATTCGTTGACTTGTAAAACGGAAGGTTGTACGAGACTTCATAGGGTTAGGGGATACCACGAGTGTATTTAAGGGGTCTTCCGATTGCGAACTCGTTGTTGAAAAACGAAGTTGTTGTATGGTCATTTCTTTTGTTTCTACTTCGCCTGTTTCTGCGACCATTGTAAATACAATGGAAGTAATGTCATTAGGAACAAAATCAGTTCCATTAATAGAGTTGAAATCAGAAAATGAAATGCTATAGTCTTGCAAATTGTTTGTGAGTGCAATACTTGCTTTATATTGAGACTCCCAATCTGTCACACTTTCTTTTATCAACCGAATGATCAAGTTGCCGGTTCCTTTCGCTTTTAATTTTAAGCTTTTATATTCCGTAAAATTGATAGGACTGAACTTTGGTGTGAGGGCTCTGTATGCGGCCAGATATGCCTTGGTACTGCCGACCAATTCTATATTCCGTTCGATAGGAAATTCATCTTCCTTAAAAGGCTCTTCATTCGGATTCACCTCATACCTATGCACAAGCATAGTTTCTGGTGCATCATCATAGCCCCAAGGACCATCAGACATAAATAAATCATCTGGAATTGCAATACCATCGCCGATTCTAAAACCAATATCAAACAAGTTTCCAGCATCTATTTCCATATTGGTGATGTAATGCCCATCTAGATCTATGGTTGACGATACCTGCTCCACCGAATTGGTTTCTGTGGCTCTTAGACCACCATCAAACGTAATGGTTTCAGTTCCGTTGGTATTTACAATTTGCAAATCGAGTTTGCCGTTGTTGTAGGTGCCTTTTCTAACAAATACAGAAGGGGGAGCAGAATTATGATACGCTACAATCGGCTTTTGAACCTCTAATAAACGAACTACTTCTTTTCCAAGACGTAATAAATCATCTAAAGAGTTAGACCATATTTGGAAATTATAAAACGCTGTATCTGCTTCATACTTATCTAAATTCCAATGACTCTCAATTGCAAAGTTGTTGTTGTCTGTTACTTTTGCAGAAAGACTCAAAACAAATTCAAGCGAGCCATCGGTATTTCTTATCAACGCTTTTATGAATTGTTGATCTCGAATCTCTAGAGTGGATACCGAAATTAACTGAGCACCTAATAAACGATCGCAAATATATTTGGTATGTTCATAGACACCATCCTCCGTTTTTAGAACCAATATAGAACTGATATTTTCACCCGCTCTTAAATAATCAACAGAATAAACATCTGAAGCATTGGTAATTCCTATTAAATCTCTGGGTGAAGACTCAATCACAAGATCTTCATTCACAACTTCAAGAGGAATGAAGTCTGATAATTCAAATTGGGTTCCGTTGTTTGAAGCATTTCTTCCATAGGATATTGATTTTTCAAATTGCTTTGCAGTTGCTTTATCAAACCTATAACTTGTTTTAGCGCGCTTAAAGTTTCGTTTACTAATTTGCTGAGAGAGTCTGTTATTACTTTCTAAACCCCCTGAATTACCACCAGTCGTTGGATCTTCTATAACTGGACAAGATGCAACTCCAGAACAAGAAGGGTCATCACAATCGATTAATCCATCACCATCATCGTCTATTCCATTGATACAATCTTCTTGGGGTACTGGTGCCGTAGGACAACGTGCACCATCATTACTAGAACTGGAAGGTCCAAAAGCAAATAGATTTGAATCCATGGTACTGTTAGTATTCAAGTCTTGAACGTTTTGGATGATATAGATGGTTCCTGTTTGATTGGCACTGACATAAAATCGCCCTGAAGCATCAAAATAAACAGCGCCATAGGTATAATTTAATCCGGATAGAATAGGCACTTCACCCAAGCTTTGTACAGTTCCGGTTTCGGCATTTATGCGGTATAAAATATTGGATCCTTTTTCAATGGAATACAACAAATTATCGACGGCATTAAATGCCCAATCATGGATATTTATATCTTGAGATAAAGTTAGAGTAGCCATATACTGACTATAGTTGGCAGAATTTGGATTTAAATCGATGCTATGGTAGGTTGTGCCGCCACCTTTTAAATAATAGATTCCTGAGGCACTCACACCTCCAACATAGCGTCCGTTTGTGGGTAACTCATCAATATAAAATAGGTTGGTTTCAAAATTCTTACCAATCCGTACAATGGTTTTTGAGGGTGCACTTAACGAGCCCCAAATAAATCCATCTATAGGATTATAAGCCGCAGCATTGATATTTCCTGCTGTTATGTCGGTTGCAACTGTATATGAATTTCCAGAAGCTAAATCGATAGCATAGACATCGTTGTGTTGAAATAGATAGGCATTATAATCACAATAAAAGGGAGTGTCTTGTATTGTCAATTCATTGGTTGTCGTATCCGAAACTGTTAGCCCATTTGAACTCCTAGAGGCCGTTGCGAGCACACTATAGGTTCCAGAACTTAAAACTTCACCGATGGGTAAGCTCCAATTTAGAGTGTCTATAAGCAAACCATTATCTGTCGTATAAACGGTTCCATTTAAGGTTACTGACAAGCTGTCATCGCCTAACATGGTGCTTCCCCAACTGCCAGTTAATATAGGTGTGGTATTCTCTGTAGTTAAAAAATCGACGGTCGGAATTACAATATTCCCGGAAGTGATATTATTTAAAGTCCCATTAATAACCACGCCTAAATCGACCCAAGTTCTATCAAGTTCTCCTTGAATACGGTCATCAACTCCGATAACATCTCCATTTGATGTTTGACTCGTGGACGTAAGACCATACAATGCGATAATTGAATCTCCATCGATAGACAAACCAAAATTGTCTAACACATAGCCTTTTATACTTTCTTCTGTAAAACCAAATTCTATCCAAAAATCCGTCCCACTATTTCCACCGTCTAAATCAGTTCCAGCACTGTAGTCACTGATCACTGCGTTTCTAGAAGTTAACTCTAACTCATTATTTTGAGAGCCATTTAACCAAGAGGTTTGGGAAGGAGACAGTCCAGACATTGAGTAATCTCTCAAATGAAATGCTACAAAAGGCGTCTGACTTTTCACATTAGCTTCAATAAATATATCAGCGATATAATCGCCACTTATATCCAATCCAAAATAGAAAGATGCATTGGGGTTGCTTTGTCCCATTCTGACTCTAAAGTAGTAAACGTCGTCTGTTATGCCATCATTAAAGGAAACGGTTTCATTTTGAGTTTCCATAATTGCATGTGTAGCATTCCCTACAAAATCGGTGTCTGCATTGGATTGTTGGTCACCATTGGGATCAAAATTTTCTAGTTGTATTAAGGACTTCCAATTTCCACTAGCATTATTTACAAAACTAGTTTGAGCTGAAGTATTAAAATTTACGAGAATCATAACTATTCTAAGAAGTACTGTTTTTTTCATTGTATTATTATTTATAACACAAATCTATACCACTACAGTAGCAAGAATTTCAATTTTCGACAGATGATAATTACCTATAGATGAAAGGATGTTGTAATAAGTTTAATAATTAACCCATAATCAATAAATGAAATTAACTACTGATAGCCCATTAGTTTAAGGCTATTTCTTCACCATCTTATAATTATGTCTCTCTGCATCCGCTTCAATATTTAAAAAATAGAGACCAGAAACCCCTCTTATTTTAAAACTCAAATCTTTTGTGTTTTTAAACTGTTTCACATCAGTTGTTTTACCAGTTACATCTGAAATGTAAATTTTAACAGCTTTGTAAATCTTATTTAAAATAAGATTTACATTCCCATTTGTTGGATTCGGATGGGCTACGGAGCTGATTATAGACTTGTTATTAGCAGTGCTTAACGTAGTGTCTGCAGTGACTGTAATGTCATCAACAGAGAATCCTGTGACGGCAGCAACTCCTGTAGTTGTAGTGTTGTTTACAAAACGAAATTCAAATAAGATACTGGACTGGTTGTCCCAAGCTGTATCTGATATGGATGCTTGTGTCCAAGTGGGCGTATTGCTATAACTTGTTTGTTTTGAAACCCAATTTGCTCCGTTATCAAGGCTATAATACACTTCACCAAACGCATCAGTACTGCCGTTACACAACCACCAAAAATTGAATTTTATCCCCGAGTAACCTGTTGTAGAAATTGAGGTTGTCATCTTTGAAAAATTTGAACCACTAGTTATATTACATATACTCACAGCAGGTGCATAAGAGGAAGAATTAACACTATTAGTAATGGCTACTTGTGCTGCGATGTGCATATAATTACTTGTAGGGCTGCCTGTAATCCCTGTAGGTTGTGTGGGCGTGTCTGGAAGGGTTACCGTAAGTGAATTACCTATGCACGTCAATATAAGTCCCCCTCCTGTATATGTATTGTTCATAACCCAAGTATTATGGGTTGTGGTAGCACTTAAATCCGAGGTGTTAAGCGTGAATTTATTTCCAGATTCAAAGGTTTCCGTAAATAAAGAGGTAGGGGTTTGGGAAATTCCAAAATTTGCAAGTAGTAATGCAACGAATACTAAGTTTACTTTTTTCATGTGTTTGTTTTTATTGTTTTATAAATGTTATGTAGCAGAAAAAGTCTCAATCCCCTAAAACTAAAAAGTGATCAAAACAAGGCCTGTTTACAAGGGTCTCGTTTTACAGTAAAACAAAACTTACAAAAAAATAATATTGGTTATGAAGAAAAGCTGTGGGGCGAAACTTCGGTTAAATATATAATAAATAACTAAATCTGGAAACCTTTCAATTAATAATTTACAGATTATATAATATAACACAAAAAAAGACCCTAAGAAGTTAGATTTAGTAAGGCAAAAACATTATTTCACGTTCCACTCATAAAAGTTACAGGCTGTATTGAGTTCAAACCCTGTTTTTGGATATAACTTATTCCCAATCAAATTTGATTTTTCAGTTTCTAAAAACATGCCACATGCTTTGGATTCTACCACCATCGCTTTAGCCTTTTCTATCAACCCGATTGAAACTCCTTTACCACGCGATTCTGGATGTACAAACAAATCGTTTAGCAGCCAAAACTTCTTCATACGGGTTGAAGAGAAAAGTGGGTATAGTTGTACAAATCCAACTAATTTGTTCTCAGTAGTTTCGGCTACAAAAATTTCAGAATCCTTATTAGAAATGCGTTCTTTCAGAAAAGTTTTGGCACCTTCAAGATCTGTTGTTTTGCGATAGAACATTCTATACGCATCAAACAATTCAGATAATTGATTTAAGTCTTTAGGTATTGTGTTTCTGTAATTCATTTTGAGATTATTAAACAGGATGTATTATTTCTGAATACGTTGCCAAGCGTTAGGGGCGAAACTTCAGTATAAATATAATAAAAAAAAGCATTCCCGTCGGAATGCTTCTTAAAAATATATGAAAATTTTAGGTATTAGCTATTAAGCATCACAGGCATGACGAGCATGGTCACTGTTTCGCCTTCGTCCAATCCGTCAATAGGAGTGAGGATTCCTGCACGGTTTGGCATGCTCATTTCCAATTGAACATCATCAGCATTCAGGTTGCTCAACATTTCAGATAAGAAACGAGAGTTAAACCCAATTTGCATATCATCGCCTTGGTAGTCACAAGTCAAACGTTCTTCAGCTTTGTTGCTGTAATCAATGTCTTCCGCAGAAATATTGAGTTCTGCCCCCGCAATTTTTAAACGGATTTGATGCGTTGTTTTGTTTGAGAATATAGACACACGTCGAACCGAATTTAAAAATTGATTGCGACTAATCGTTAAGTGATTTGGATTTTCTTTTGGAATTACCGCTTCGTAATTTGGATATTTACCATCGATCAAACGACAGATTAATACAGAATTTTCAAACGAAAATTTAGCATTTGAATCGTTGTACTCAATTGTGACATCGTCATCGCTTCCCGCCAGAATACCTTTTAATAAATTCAATGGTTTTTTAGGCATGATGAATTCAGCTGTTTCATTGGCAGTCACATCGGTACGAGAATATTTAACTAGTTTGTGCGCATCGGTAGCTACAAAGGTTAAACTCTCTGTTGAAAACTGAAAAAATACGCCGCTCATTACGGGGCGTAAATCGTCATTTCCAGCGGCAAAAATCGTTTTTGAAATGGCAGTGGCCAATATATGTGCACCAATCACTGTGGTACTAGGACTGTCTAAAGAAATCGCTTTTGGAAACTCGTCAGCACTTGCGTATGCCAACGCATATTTTCCGTGATTCGAACTAATTTCAATCGTATTATTCTCTTCAATCACAAACGTCAACGGTTGCTCAGGAAAGGTTTTAAGCGTTTCTAACAAGAGTTTAGCGGGAATGGCAACACTGCCTTCGCTATCACTTTCGACCTCCAGAGTGGAGGCCATAGTGGTTTCTAAATCACTTGCGGAAACCGTTAGTTTTGAATGTTCTAATTCAAATAAGAAATTGTCTAAAATCGGCAGGGTGTTCGAATTGTTAATCACGCCACCTAGGACTTGAAGTTGTTTTAATAAATACGTACTGGAAACTATAAATTTCATCTGTGATGTGTATTATAAATTTAATAATTGGGTTACTACAAATATATCTTTTTGATGCTTATTATTAAAAGAAACTTATTAACATTAGGTTGATAGCTTTTTGAGCTTACAACTGCTCAAAATTTCAACTTAATCTTTGAAAAAATTAACCGAAATACTA
>Ga0209712_10001900_pt1 | contig 17547 bp, 15 predicted proteins | sample ArcOceMetagenome_FD_187443 | JGI IMG/M metagenome (GOLD analysis project Ga0209712, IMG submission 187443) | Marine eukaryotic phytoplankton communities from Arctic Ocean - Arctic Ocean - Greenland ARC118M Metagenome (SPAdes) (version 2) | ecosystem: Environmental > Aquatic > Marine > Oceanic...
AGATAATAAAAACAGAAAATTTACGTTAGAACCTCTATATGAAAAGGATCCAACAACAACAAAAGAAGTTTTAAAAATTAAAAAACAACTTTTCGAGAAGCTTCCTTTTTACGATAATTTACTTTTCAATAAAGAAACAGGTACGTTACAAACTGCGATTTATATTAAAAAAGAAATCGTTAACACGCCGAAACGTAGAGATTTTATTTTTGAAATATTACTTCCTACCATAGAAAAATTTGAGAAAGAAAACAATTTAGATGTTCGTATTTCTGGTATGCCCTATATTCGAACACTTAACGCACAAAATATTCAAAATGAAATTGTTCTTTTTGTTGGAGGTGCACTAGGCATTACAGCTATAATTTTCTTCTTCTTTTTCCGATCTTTTAGAGCCACTTTTATTACGCTATTAGTTGTGTTAATTGGAGTTACTTGGGCATTTGGATTTATTGGTTTATTTAGATATGAAATTACCGTTTTATCTGCGTTAATACCTCCTTTAATTATCGTTATCGGGGTACCAAATGCCGTTTTTCTGATTAACAAATATCAACAAGAAATTAAAAAACATGGTCAACAAGCAAAGGCATTAATACGTGTAATTTCTAAAATTGGTAACGCCACTTTAATGACCAATATCACAACAGCATCCGGTTTTGCGACTTTTGTTTTTGTAAAAAGTGATTTATTGCGTGAATTCGGAATTTTAGCATCCGTAAATATCATCAGTATTTTTATTTTGGCTTTATTAATTATTCCGATCATCTATAGTTTTATGCCGCTTCCTAAAAAGAAACATTTAAATCATCTTGAAAGAAGATGGATTGAAAATGTTGTAGATTGGATGGAAAGAATGGTTAGAAACCAACGAATTACTATTTATTTTGCGACGGTTATTGTAATCGTTTTAAGTATTATTGGTGTTTATAAGATTAAAGTTTCTGGAAGCTTAATTGAAGATATGCCCAAAAGCACTAGCTTTTATAAAGATATTAAATTCTTTGAAAAAGAATTTGGAGGAATTATGCCTTTAGAAATTTTAATCGATACAAAAAAAGAAAAAGGAGTTATGAAATTATCCACCTTAAAAAAGATGGATAAGATCAATGAAACAATAGCAGCATTTCCTGAATTATCGAAACCTGTTTCTGTCGTAAATCTAGTAAAATACACGAAACAAGCTTATTACAAGGGAAATCCTAAATACTATCAATTACCAACAAGTCAAGAACAAAGTTATATTTTCTCTTATACTAAAAACTCCAATAGTGATGCGGGAATGTTAAAGAATTTTGTTGACTCCACTGGTCGTTATGCAAGAATAACTACCTTTATGAAAGATATTGGAACTGATAAGATGGATATTATTCAAGAACGTCTAAAAGCTGTAATTGATAAAGAATTTCCTTCGGATAGTTATTCAGTTTCTATTACTGGAAAAGCCTTGGTTTTTATAAAAGGAACTAATTATTTAATCAGCAATTTAGTTTTCTCATTATCATTAGCTATTGTTTTAATTGCTATTTTTATGGCTTGGATGTTTAGATCCCGTCAAATGATTTTAATTTCTTTGCTACCCAATATTCTTCCTTTATTGATTACTGCTGGGTTAATGGGCTTTCTTGATATACCAATAAAACCATCAACAATTTTAGTTTTTAGTATTGCTTTTGGTATTTCTGTGGATGATACAATTCATTTTCTAGCAAAATATAGGCAGGAATTAATTAGTAATAAATGGAGGATAAAACCTTCTGTTTATGCTGCTTTGCGTGAAACTGGAGTTAGTATGTTTTATACATCTATTGTATTGTTCTTTGGCTTTTTAGTATTTACACTTTCTAGTTTTGGAGGTACAATAGCCCTAGGGGGTTTAGTTTCTATAACCTTATTACTGGCCATGGTTTCTAATCTGTTGTTATTACCTTCTTTGTTATTAACTTTCGAAAAGAAAATTGCCAACAAGAAAGTATTTAAAGAACCCTCATTAAAAATTTTACCACCGAAAGAAAATAAAAATGAAAAATAAAAAAACCTTACTATTTTCATGTAGCAAGGTTTTTCTTTGATGTAAGTCGAGGGGCACTTAATTCGCTTCAAACAATTTTAAAAAATTCTTTTTCACAGCAATTTTTATACTTTTTCTTGTTCAATAGAATTTAAACAAAGATAAATTACTATTTGGAATTAAACAACTGTGTTTTAACGCAGGTTTTTATATATTGTCGCATGAAAAATAGTTTTGGTAAATATACTAGAGAAAGGGTATCAGATATACCTTTTGATTATAATGACCCTGTTTACAAAGCATACAAAGAAAAAGTACCTCAATTTATTGGGCAAGCAGTCTATATATATTCTTTTGAAAAAAATAGAATGTTATTTGCTAATGGGTGGCAAGAATTACTAGGTTATAGAGATGAAGAAATTACTTTATTAAAGATTGTTAGCATAACTTCTAAAAGACACTTCAACTTTTCAAACGAATTAAATGACAAATCATTACTATTTTTAAAAAAGATTAAAAAAGATTTAGAAGCTTATAGTTTTACCATTGAAGTTGAAAAAATTCATAAAAATGGAGAAGTCATTCCCTTATTTTCTAGAGTTGGTATTTATAAATCTGATGCAGGAAATATTTTAGAAGTCATTGGTATTTCCGAAAGAATTCATTCCCGAAAACTAGGAAATATTATGCAATATGCCGCATTTGGTCCAAAAACCTCAGGGTTTGAAGAAACCCTAAATGAACAACTATTTCATGAATTAAGGATTTCTAGAAAAGAAAAAGAAGCTTTAAAATTGGCATCAGAAGGATTCGCTTTTAAAGAAATTGGCGCAAAATTAAAAGTCAGTCAATCTGCAATTGAAAAAAGACTTATTCCTTTATACAAAAGGTTTAACGTAAAAAGCATGCCACATCTAATTAGTTTTGCCTACGATAATCAGATTTTATAAACTTTTTCTTATAAATTAATAGTAGAAATTTTGTGCTCCTCTACACCAATATGCAGCAACATTTCTTTCCATTTATTTGTATTTTTTCCATCTAGAGCTTGGTTGCTTCCCAAAATCCAAATTACATTTTTGTTCTTCAGTATTTTTCTATTCTTTTTATTTTCTAGTTTTAACGTATCTACAAAACTTAAAAGTTTTGTTGGAGAAATTAATTCATCTTGAATAGGTTCACTTGGATTGATGTCATCAATCATTAAAAAATCTACAGTTTTCCAGTTCCAAATTTCATGAGACTCTAAAATATCACCTTCATCTTTAAAAAAATAATTAAACATTTTTATAGCATTTACATATAAACAAGTGTTATTTTTTATACTTAATTCATTTAAAACACCAACTCCTAAACTTGTTTTTCCAGCACCCAAAGATCCAAAAATCAATAAATGGTTCCCGCTATTTTTTACCCCTAAAAAACTCTCTACCTTTAATTTATCAACAGAATTAATACTAAAAAGCCACTGACTTAAGCGAAATTGAAAAGGGAATCTAGCATAAAATTGATACATTTTTGTTATATACCAATATCTAGTTGCAAATACTAAATAAATAACTAAAACTACAAGTACAATTATTACGGTATTCACGTTAAATTTATGGATGCAGAAAGCGAATAAAAAACAACCCAGTAAAAAAAAACAAACATCAGTAAACGTATCAAAAGCAACATTAAGCCATTTAGGATTAAAAATATATTTACTTTTTTTAGGCACAAAAAGAACATCAGAATTTGATACTCTTCTACTTAACAAAGGCCCTAAAAAGTTATATAATTCAAACAAAAACCAAAATATAGAAACATATAACGCAGCTTTTAACGCTTCTAAATTTAACAAATAATACACTAAAAAAGTAGGAATAAACCCCAATGAAATATGACCAAACTGGTTTGCCAACCAAGCATAAGTTAACGTTACGCCTCGATGTGAATCTTTTCCAATTAAATCTGCTTTAAGCTGTTGTAATATTCTTTTCGCAGAGATGCCCTTGCTGTTTTTCATTATATGCATTTTTATGATGTATAAAGTTATAACTTTATATGATTAATGGCAATTCTTCATTGCTCATTTTGCAGCAAAAAAGTATCTTTACCATTCAGTAAGTATCTTTAGACGCAAATAAATCAAACATTACAAATAGATGAAAGATAAAAACGTTGCCGAAATTTTAGAATCGGATTCAGTTTTACAAGAAATACAATTAAAAGGATGGGTAAGAACTTTTAGAAGTAATCGTTTTATTGCTCTAAATGATGGTTCAACTATAAAAAATATACAATGTGTTATCGACTTTGAAAACACATCAGAAGAAACTTTAAAAAGAATAACAACTGGCGCAGCAATTTGCGTTACAGGAATTTTGGTAGAAAGTCAAGGAAAAGGACAAACCTTTGAAATTCAAGTTTCTAAAATAGAAATTTTAGGAGATTCTAATCCTGACGAATACCCTATACAGCCTAAAAAACATAGCTTTGAGTTTTTAAGAGAAAACGCACATTTACGTGTAAGGACAAACACCTTTAGCGCTGTTATGCGTGTGCGTTCTAAATTGTCTTTTGCTGTTCACAAATATTTTCAAGAAAATGGTTTTAACTACGTAAATACGCCAATTGTAACAGGGTCTGATGCTGAAGGTGCTGGAGAAATGTTTAGAGTAACTACTTTTGAAGATAATAAAGCTCCGTTAACAGAAGACGGAAAAATTGATTTCTCAAAGGACTTTTTTGGTAAAGAAACCAACTTGACCGTTTCTGGACAATTAGAAGCAGAAGCGTTTGCGATGTCTTTGGGTAAAGCATACACTTTTGGCCCGACATTTAGAGCAGAAAATTCCAACACTACGCGTCATTTAGCAGAATTTTGGATGATCGAACCAGAAGTTGCTTTCATGGATTTAGATGGAAATATGGATTTAGCTGAAGATTTTATCAAATCAGTTTTAAAAGATGTTTTAGAAAACTGCAAAGATGATTTAGCCTTTTTAGATCAACGATTAACGCAAGAAGAAAAAAGCAAACCTCAAGCTGAACGCAGTGATATGAGTTTGTTAAATAAATTAAAATTTGTTGCAGACAACAACTTTAAAAGAGTTTCCTATACGGAAGCTATTGATATTTTAAGAAACTCAAAACCGAATAAGAAAAAGAAATTTCAATTTCCAATTAATGAATGGGGAGCGGATTTACAATCGGAACACGAGCGTTTTTTAGTTGAAAAACATTTTAAATGTCCTGTAATTTTATTTGACTATCCAGCAGATATTAAAGCATTTTACATGCGTTTAAATGATGATGGAAAGACAGTTAGAGCTATGGACGTTTTGTTTCCAGGAATTGGAGAGATGGTTGGAGGAGCGCAAAGGGAAGAGCGACATGATGTTTTAGTTGCTAAGATGAAAACCATGGGCATCGATGAAAAGGAACTTTGGTGGTATTTAGACCTTCGCAAATTTGGAACTGCAGTTCATTCTGGTTTTGGTCTGGGTTTTGAACGCTTGGTGCAATTCACCACAGGAATGAGTAATATTAGAGACGTAATTCCTTTTCCTAGAACACCTCAAAATGCAGATTTTTAGATGTTAAAGCAAAGCTTACAATACAGGCTATTACAAAAATTATCTCCTCAACAAATTCAGTTGATGAAGCTAATTCAGTTACCAACACAAGCTTTTGAAGAACGTTTAAAACAGGAAATAGAGGAGAATCCGGCATTAGATACTGGTAAAGAAGAATCCGAAGGAATCGACGATGATTTATCCAATGAATATGATGATGATGATGATGTCGGAAATGAAAAAATTGAAGCCGAAGATATAAATATTGATGAGTATTTAAGTGATGATGAAATACCCAGCTACAAAACACAAGCCAATAATTATTCAGCAGATGATGAAGAAAAAAATGTTCCTTATGCAGCAGGAACGACCTTTCACCAATCTTTAAAAAATCAATTAAATACTTTTAGACTGGATGAAGAAGAGCGTGCAATTGCAGAATTTCTAGTTGGGAGTATTGACGATAGTGGCTACATTAGAAGGGAAATTATTGATCTCGTTGACGATTTGGCTTTTACAGCGAATATATTTACAACTGAAGAAAAAGTAATTTCAATTTTAACAAAAGTCGTTCATAGCTTAGATCCCGTTGGTGTCGGTGCAAGAAACTTAAAAGAATGTTTAATCATTCAGTTAAAAGGAAAAGAAAAAAACAAAATTAGAAGTTTATCAATAGAAATTCTAGAAGACGCTTTTGATCATTTTGTAAAAAAACATTACAAGAAACTTCAAGAAAAATTTAATATTTCTGAAGAAGGCCTAAAAGCAGTTAATACCGAGATTTCAAAATTAAACCCGAAACCTGGAAGTTCATATGCAGGTAATAATAAAATAGCAGAACAAATTGTTCCAGATTTCTCTATTAAAATTTTAGATGGTGAACTAGATTTAACGTTAAACTCAAGAAATGCTCCAGAAATGCATATTTCTAGAGAATATAATAACATGTTAAAAGGATATCAAGAATCTACTATAAAGAGTAAATCTCAAAAGGATGCTGTGTTTTTCATCAAACAGAAACTAGATTCTGCAAAGTGGTTTATAGATGCAATAAAACAACGTCAGCAGACTTTATTAATCACTATGAATACAATCATGCAATATCAATATGATTATTTTTTAACCGGTGATGAACGCAAGTTAAGACCCATGATTCTAAAAGATATTGCTGACAAAATCAACATGGATGTATCTACGGTATCTCGGGTAGCTAATAGCAAGTTCGTGTCTACTCCTTATGGCACAAAATTAATAAAAGAGTTTTTTTCTGAATCCATGAAAAATGATCAAGGAGAAGATGTTTCCACAAAAGAAATTAAAAAGATTTTAGAAACTGTAATACATGAAGAAGATAAAAGAAAACCTTTAACAGATGAAAAACTATCTATTATTTTAAAAGAAAAGGGGTACCCGATTGCAAGAAGAACTATTGCTAAATATCGTGAGCAATTAGATTTACCAGTTGCTCGTTTACGTAAAGAAATCTAATGCGTTTTTATAAACTTATATCTACTATTTTACATCCAATTGTAATACCTACAATTGGTGTAATGCTTTATTTCTTATTGGTTCCCAACAGATTTTTACACGATGAAAAACTAACTATTTTAAGTTTAGTTTTTGTTGTAAGTTATATTATTCCCTTACTAATTTTAATCATTTTAAAAAAATTAAAAATTATTAGAACCTACCAAACAGAGAGCATAAGAGAACGGAAACTTCCAATTGCTTTAATGATAATGGTATTTTACTTATTAGGTAATTGGTTAAACAGCATCATTAATTTTAGAGATTTAGCTCTACTATTTTACGCAACTTCTTTAGGGTTATTTTTAATTTATATTCTTTTTTCTTTTAAAATAAAAGCAAGTATCCATTTGCTTTCATTTGGAATTTCCACTGGTTTTTTTCTAGTTTTAAGCAGTGTGTATGAGCAATCTTATACCCTTGTAATCATCATTATTATTTTACTTGCAGGCTTATTAGCAAGTGCTAGGCTAAACTTAAAAGCGCATACTTCTAAAGAAGTATATATTGGTTTTTTTATTGGGACTTTCGTAATTTTCGGTTTGCATTATTTTTTATAAAATATAAAAAATCAATCCGAATTTTAAAATATTAGAATTGATTTTTTCTCCCTTAATTGCCGCATTATTAAAAATAGGTGTTAAGCCATAAAATAAATATGCATTAAATTCAGTATAACCAGCAGAGAGTGTTAGACCATATTGTAGCTTACGATACGCTGAAACATTTTTATACTTAAAGTCTATTTCATTTTCTGTGAACTGAAAAGTATTAGAAAAATTATACAAAAATTTAATACCCGTGTAAATACGCCAGAAGTCATACTTTTTAGCTGTAGAGGTTCTCCATCTAAATTCTAGAGGAAACTCTAAATTATGCGCTTTAAACACATTGGAACCGATGTCTCCAGAAAAATTAAATAACGTAGATTTATTAATTTCTTCTACTTTTAATTCATGATTAAAAAAATCGAAACCATAACCAACACCTAAAGCGAAAGAAATACTTCCTTTTTTATTTAGAATAAAATCTTTTAGAAAACCAGTTGAAATCCCATAAGAAAAAGTACTTCTAGTAATTCCTGCAGGTTGTTTACCAAATTGCGCATAAGATATTGAAACGTAAATTTGATCATCTGCATATCTATCGCCCAGTTGCAGTGAATCTCTTTGAGCATATGTATTAGACACAATAAGTGCTAAAAAAAAGGAAAAAATTACTCTATTCATATTAAAAATAACGGCTTCTAAATATACATTATTTCAGAACTATAAAAATTTAATTTTTAAGAATAAAAAAAAGGGGCAATTCGATATGAATTACCCCTTTTTTTTACTTAAATTATCTATTTAGTTACCTGCGCCTTTCGAAGCTGAATAACTAATTTTAAGCGCATTTACATCTCTTAATTTTAATCTAATATCTGTAATAGTACCCACATTAGATTCTTTATCAGCTTTAATCGAAGTTGTCATAAAAGGAACTTCAGCTTCAGACACTTTAGATCTTGCGTTAATGATAAACGCAGGAACTTGCTCAGCCGAAGCAATCTTGTCATTTAACTGAATTTTATTAAAACCTACTCCATGCTTAGTAGGATCTTTTGACTTACCAACATAGATTGTACAAACTAAGCTTTTATGCTCTAATTTTTTAACCTCAGAAGCACTCGGCAATCTCGGGTTTTCAATTCTTAAGTCTGTCTCTCTCATGGTCGTTGTTACCATGAAGAAGAATAATAACATAAAAACGATATCTGGCAAAGCAGCTGTATTTACAGCTGGCATTCCCTTTTTCTTCTTTCTAAATTTAGACATGTGTTAAATTTTTAAATTAGTTATGATGTTGGTTCAGCATCAGATATAATTTGAGGATATGCTGTCTTGATATCTTCAACTTTTTTCTTTAAAGCTGCGTTACTTTTATTATCCTTATAAGACTCTTCGAGCTCATCAAAAGACATATCATAACGTTTCATACACAATCTATTTCTTAAAACAGTATATGCTCTAAGAAGCTCATTCTGTACTTTAATATAGGTGCCATATTCTGTACCTCTATCACTCTGAACAGATATAATTGCTTTATTGGGATGATCCGAAGAAGAATCACTTCTCTCTCCTTCGCAATAATCACAAGATTTACCTGGCGTACCATCTTCATTAGGTTTCCCTAAACCCCCACCATTATCTATAAATTTAACAGCGGCATCCCTAATATCTTTAACATCCATACGTTCCCCTTCTACAAGAAGTTCGTTATTTCTGTTGATATTTACCTCAAAAATATTCTTCTCTTTAATTACCGGTGGCACGTAGTCTGCGGGTGGCTTTTCTGACAGCTTCTTAGACACACCAGAATCTACATTCATGGTTGTTGTTACTAAGAAGAAAATTAATAACAGAAAGGCAATATCTGCCATAGAACCTGCATTAATTTCTGGATTTTCTCTTCTTGCCATAGATTATGATTTAACTAATCCTTTTAATAAATCCCAAACAAAAAACAAGCTAGCAATACCTCCTAAGATGATACTATACCATATCCCTGTACCAACCCAATGATTAATCGATGAACCTTCTTCTCCTCCTGGCTCAATGTTTCCAGCAGTGTTATAGACTGCAGCACTATCAGAAAGAAAATAAGCTATAGCTAATAAAACAGCTAATACCCCTAAACCTCCTAAAGTTTTCTTCAAATTTTCTGGATTTCGAACTAGGCTCAATAAAGACAGTCCGATTGTAATCACTACAGCTGCGATAAATAACCAATAAGAATAGGAAATTAATGGACTTACTACAGTGTTTTGTAAATTGTCGACATTATCTACTATTTCTTGAGCATCTTCCATAAAAATTCTTATGAAAAGAATACCACCAATAATAGCTATTGCAGCAATTAAAATATTTAAAATTTTATTACTTTTCATATTGAGTATTATTTTTTATACTTTACTAATAAATCTACCAATGAGATAGAAGCGTCTTCCATACTATTTACAATACTATCGATTTTTGCAACGATATAATTATAAAAAATTTGAAGAATAATAGCTACAATAAGACCAAATACAGTCGTTAATAAGGCGATCTTAATACCACCTGCAACTACTGCTGGCGAAATATCATTTGCTACTGCAATGTCATTAAAGGCTCCAATCATCCCAATAACAGTACCCATAAAACCAAGCATTGGTGCTAATGCAATAAATAAAGAAATCCAAGAAACGTTTTTCTCTAATTGACCCATTTGAACTCCACCATAAGAAACTACAGCTTTTTCAGCTTCTTCTACACCCTCATCTACTCTATCTAAACCTTGATAAAAAATTGAGGCAACAGGCCCTTTTGTATTTCTACACACTTCTTTAGCTGCTTCAACTCCTCCAGAGCTTAAAGCATCATCTACATTTGCCAACAACTTCTTTGTGTTTGTTGTTGCCATGTTTAAATAAATAATTCTTTCAATGGAAATAGCCAATCCTAAGATTAGTGCTACTAATACAATTCCCATAAATCCTGGACCACCATCAATAAAGTTTTGCTTTAAGATTTGGTGAAAAGTTTGCGCTTCTGCTGCTACTGCTTCTTGAGCGAAAGTTGACTGAATAGCTCCAAAAAACATAAATCCTGTTACAGATAAGACATTTACTACTTTTTTCATCTTTGTTTTAATTAATTTTAATAGTTAACGGGTTAAAGATATATATTTTCAACTCAAATAAAAAAGAATTCAAGAAAGTTTCTTTACTTTTAGAAAGTTCTTTACTGATTTATTTAAGAGACTGCCAAGTAACAAAAAATGTTATGCATAAAAAAATTTATTTTATCCTATTTCTAATATTTTGGGAGTTTTCTTATACAAATCTTGACTTTTTCATGAATCTTATAAAATTTACGAAATTTCTCCTCTTAATGATTTTTCAAAATAAAAGATAAATTCCTCCAAAGATAAATTTTTATTTAACAGGTACATTAATTTTCCAATTGCAGCTTCACTTGTAATGTCTTTACCACTTATTACGCCTATTTGTTTTAAAGCTACACTAGTCTCGTAATTCCCCTGGATAACCTCCCCTACAGTGCATTGTGTAACATTAATAATTCTAATACCTTTTGATACCGCCTCCTTTAACAAGTCTACAAACCAACCTTCGTCTGGTGCATTTCCTGACCCGTAGGTTTCCAAAACAACTCCTTTTAAGCCCTCTATGTTCAAAATATTATCGATAACCTTTTCTGTAATACCAGGAAAAAGTTTCAATATTAAGACGTCTGTCGTTAATTCTTTTCTGATAACTAATTCTTTTTTCTCTCTTGAAGGCTTGCAAATATAATGCTCTCTAAAACTTAAATGGACACCACTTTCTGCCAAAGCAGGATAATTCATAGATGCAAAAGCTTCAAATTGTTCTGCATTTACTTTAGTCGTTCGATTAGCCCTGTATAATTTATAATCAAAATACAGGCATACTTCAGAAATAATTGGCTGTTCTTCTTTTCTTGCACATGCAATTTCTATCGACGTAATTAAGTTTTCTTTTGCATCTGTTCTTAAATCGCCAATTGGTAATTGCGAACCTGTAAATATGATTGGTTTCTGCAAGTTTTCAATCATAAAACTAATCGCTGAAGATGTGTATGACATCGTATCTGAGCCTGTGAGAACAACAAACCCATCGAATTTATTATAATTCTTTTCAATAATCTCAACAATATCTTTATAATATTGCGTGTTCATATTTGATGAATCTATGAGTACATCAAAAGAAATACTTTTTATGTTACAGTTTAACTGCTGTAATTCTGGAATTTTTTCTACAATTAAACTAAAATCAAAAACTTTTAAAGCATTCGTTTTATAATCTTTAATCATACCGATCGTTCCTCCTGTATAGACTAGTAAGATGTTTGGTTTTTTTGACATTTTGACATTATTTTAACCCAAATTAAAAATGGAATAATTTATGTTGTAAATTTATCGAACAAAATTGAATTAAAAATTTAAAAATATAGATTATGTTAGGCTTTTATGTTTTAATAGGTATTATCTCTTTATTTAGTTGGTTAGTAAGCAATACTCTTAAACGAAAATTTAAAAAATATTCGAAAATTCAGTTAAGAAATGGGTTGAGTGGCGCTGAAATTGCAGAAAAAATGTTGGCAGATCATGGCATTTTTGACGTAAAAGTGATTTCTACTCCAGGAAGATTAACAGATCACTACAATCCGAAAGACAAAACTGTAAACTTAAGTGAAGCGGTATACAATCAAAGAAACGCAGCTTCAGCGGCGGTTGCAGCGCATGAAGTTGGACATGCAGTGCAGCATGCTAAAGCGTATCAATGGCTTACAATGCGCTCTAAATTAGTACCTATTGTAAGTATTTCCTCTCGTTTTTCGCAATGGATGATTATTGGTGGATTAATTTTAGGCGCCGGTATTGGCGAAACAGGAATTGGTTTTATGGTCGCTGTTGCAGGTTTAATTTTTATGGGTGTCGGAACCATTTTTAGCTTTATAACCCTCCCTGTAGAATATGATGCAAGTAATAGAGCGCTAGCTTGGTTACAAAATAAAAACATGGTTTCTCAAGAGGAGTTTGCGGGCTCTAGAGATGCTCTTAAGTGGGCAGCAAGAACCTATTTAGTTGCCGCTCTTGGATCCTTAGCCATGCTTTTATACTGGGCATTACAAATTTTTGGTGGCAGAGACTAACACAAATTAAGTATTAAAATTAATGTAAAATACTCTCGATAAACTCGAGAGTATTTTTTTTTGTAACCTTTTGCTCTTTTAAAGCGTCTTTAACTTATCAGAACAAAATAGCTGTTCGACCTGATTTTAACCCAATTCATCAGAATTCGATTTTACAGCTTCTTGTTATAAGAGACTTTTACATTTTTAAATACCAAAAGACATGAAACTAACGCTTACAATTATCTTACTTTTTTTATTCGGAATTTTCTCATCAATAGCCCAAAACAGCATTTCTGGTAAAATTACTGACGAGACTAAAACCTCACTTCCTTTTGCTAATATTATTCTTTATGAAAAAGGGAATATAAAAAATCCGAAAGGTGTAATTTCTGATGATCTTGGAGATTATCATTTTGAAAATATAAAAAATGGAAATTACTATATCGTAATTTCTATGTTGGGATTTAAAACCAAAAATAATGATGCGTTTCTGTTATCAACCAACCAGACATTCAATTTTATTTTAAAAGAAGAAACGCAAACTTTAAATGAAGTGGTGATAAAAAGCAAACGCCCTGTTATAAGACAAACTGCAGAAAAACTAATTGTTGATTTAGAAAAATCTGAAATGATTAATACAAATTTACAAGATGTAATGCGTAAAATTCCGGGTGTTTTAGTTACCAATAACGGTATTTCTATTGCTGGAAAAGGCGGTGTTCGAATTTTAATCAACGGGAAAACCACAGAATATATGGATGTAGAAACTTTGTTGCGTGATTTTCCTGCAGATAACATTTCTAAAATTGAAGTAGTAGAACAACCTGGCGCAGAATACGAAGCTTCTGGGTCGGGTGCGGTCATTAACATCATTTTAAAGAAAAATGTAAAATTAGGAACGTATGGTAGCGTAAACTCTTGGATAGGTAAAGACGAAGGTTTTGAGTGGGGTTCTGGTTTTTCTATTGCTAGCTACAAAAACAAGTTAAACTGGCAAACAAGTGCTAGTTATTCTCAACCAACTTGGAGGGAAGATTTATTCTTAGTAAGAACCGTTGGTAGTGAAACGTATAACCAAGTTACCAAAGAGCCTTATGACCCAGATAATTTTAGAATTAGCGGAAATTTAGATTATTACTTAAACGATAAACATTCTATTGGAATTGGAGGCAGTTTAAGCACGAGAAATTCTGATAGAATTACAAATAGTAAAACCATAATATCTGATGCAAACACAACAAATACATTATTCTCAGAAAACAGTTTTAATAGAAAAAGACAGAATTTTAATATCAATCCATATTACGAATACAAGACTGATAGCGACAAACTATTGGTTGATTTTAATTTTGTAGATTTTGTAAACGACAATACAAATATATTATCTGATGTTGCTGGAAGTACTTTTAATGAACCCAGCAGAAAGTATATTCAGGATGGCACCTACTCCATAAAAACATATAGAATTGATTATACTAAAACAATTTCAGACAATTTAAAATTAAGTGCAGGATCTAGATATGCTGATGTAAAAACAGATAACGATTTAAACTCTTTTTTAGAAAATAACATTGGTTTTACCAAAATTGAAGAAGAAAGTAGTCGTTTTGTAATTGATGAAACCATTTTTGCTATTTATTCTAAGGTAAATGCAACTTTAGGAAAATGGTCTTTTTCTGGAGGTTTACGTTATGAAGATAGTAACACAGATGGAGCATCAACCTTTCTAAAAAACGCAATACCAACAACAGAAATTCAAAAAAGACCCATTAAAAAAATATTTCCAAGTGCTGCAATAAGCAGAAAGTTAACGGATATTTTAGGAGCAAGTATCTCTTATAGTTACAGAATTCAAAGACCCTCTTACAACAGCTTAAACTCATTTCAAACTTTCTTAGATTTTTGGTCCGCCAATAAAGGAAATCCTACATTAACACCTTCTTATACGAATAATTATCAATTTAATTTAACCTATAAAAGGCAACCTTTTTTTACGATTGGATATAGCGAAACTGATGCTGTTATTTTTCAATTAATTAGTCAGGATAATACAACTGCGCAAATTCGTCAACAAGAAGTAAATGTAGAGAATAATGCAAACTGGAACTTTAGGTTATTTGCACCTGTTAATTTCACCAAAGGTTTAGAAGGTTACACAGGTATTATTGTTACTAACACAGATTATAAATCATCAACTTACGCTGTAGATTTAAACAAATGGAATTTAATTTGGTTCATTCAAGCAAGTTATCAGTTACCTTGGGACGTTAATTTTGAGTTGAGCGGAAATTACGGAACCGGGGCTTTAGAGGGTCAGATTGAAGTTGATTGGTTGGCTGAATTAGATTTTTCTTTTGGTAAAAAATTTTTAGATGATAAATTAAAAGTAAATTTAGGTTTTAATAAAATGCTTAATAGAGGGTTTGTTGGAAATATAGATTACGGAAACGGAATCGCAGCGGTAGAAAGCAATGGTTCAAGACAAAATGTTCAACTGAGGTTAGTGTATAGTTTTGGTTCTAAATTTGGAAAGAAAAAAGCGAAAAAAAGAACGAATAATGATGAAGAAAATAGAATTGAGGATACTAATTAGTAGTTTTATCTTTTTATAATAAAATGAACAGCAAACTTAACAAAACAGACTATTTCGTACTTGTAATTTATTACAGTGTTTCTATACTATTACATATTATTGGTTATAGGAGCAGGAATTTAATGTTAATAGAATATTTGGTAGATATTCCGACAACAGTGATAACTTCACTTATCGTTATAATTATTTTTATGTCTTTTTTGATTCCTAAATTTTTACTTCAAAAAAAATATCTAAAATTTATAGTTTTTTCTTTATTGATACTGTCTTTTTGGGGAATAATTGCAGATACCTTTGGGTTTTTAAGTGGTGGAAATTCTCTAGATAAATTGCCAAATTGGTATCGAATTATTGTGAACGGTATTTATACCTCTTCTAATGATTCTGGTTTTTTACTGGGCATCCTATTTACCAAGAAATTTTATGAAAATCAAACTGAATTATCAAGAATACAAAAACAACAAAAAGAAAACGAACTAAAATTATTACGTTCACAAATAGATCCACATTTTTTATTTAACAATCTAAACACATTAGATTCTTTAATTGATAGTAATCCAGAAAAAGCAAAAGAATATATTAGCAGGTTGTCCTTAATTTATAGATATTTAATTAAAACAAAAGATACTGAAGTTATGGAATTGGCAAACGAAATTGAGTTGGCTAAAAATTATATCTTTCTAATTCAAACTCGATTTGGTAATGACTATGAGTTTAACATTGAAAAAAATATTTCTTTAACTGATAAATTTATTCCAACAGGTGCTTTGCAAAGCCTATTAGAGAATGTGGTAAAACATAACAAATCTGATGGCACAAAATCAATAAAAACTACGATTCAAATTAACGAAGGTTGGTTGATTATTACCAATACAAAATCGAAAATAATTGGGAAACAAGAATCTTTTGGCACAGGTTTAAAGAATTTAAAAATGCGTTACCAATTACTTTCGGACGAAAAAATTCAAGTACATAATATGGATGTAAAATTTGAAATTTTTATTCCGATAATTGAATTGAGTAGTTAAGCGTCAGTGCGAATGTGAAACGATTGCAGCGATTTGTTCTTTTTAAACTAACAGATTGCTTCGTAAACTTGCAATGAATTAAAAAAATGAAAATGAAAATATTAATTTTAGAAGACGAAATTCCTGCATATCAAAAACTAACCAAGTGTTTAAAGGCTTTTTTTGATGTAAAAATTTCACAAGATTGGGCACGTACTATTGTTGATGGAAAACAGTTACTTCAAGAAAATTCTTATGATTTTATTTTGTCTGATATTCAACTCTTAGATGGTTTGTCTTTTGATTTATTCACTAAAATAAAAATTGATACACCTATTATTTTTTGCTCTGCTCACGATGATTATTTGTTCCAAGCATTTAATACAAATGGAATCGCTTATATTCTAAAACCCTATTCTCAAAACGATTTTAATAAGGCCATTTTAAAATATCAATCTCTTTTTAAAAAAGAAGATTATACTACTTTAGATACGTCAACCATTGATGCTTTAAAAGCTGCATTACAAGAAGAATATACAACTTACAAAAAACGATTTGTTATTAAAAAAGTATCAGGAATTCAGTTATTAAACACTGTTGATATGGCTTTAATTTCTGCCTCTGGAGATTTCTGCTTAGTAAATGATGCTGCAGGAAAACGACATACAATTTCACAAAATCTAGGAAGTATTCATCAACAATTAAACCACAAAAAGTTTTTTAAAATCAATAGAAGTGAAATAATAAATATCGATTTTATTGAGAAAATAGAAAGTCATTTTAAAAATCGATTATTAATTTCTATTAAAAACTACAAGGAAAAAGTAATGACCAGTTCGTCTACAACTGCTGAGTTTAGAAAGTGGTTGGAGCGTTAAGTATCTAACTAGATCACTTCGGTTTGTGAAACCTATGAAGTGTTGGTTCATTTAAAAAAGTCTAGATATCAAAAAGCTAGTAAACCAGTCTATCCTAGATTGTAATAGTATCCTTTTTTGAGGAACAAAAAAAGAGAGTAATGAAAGGAAGAAAGACTCTCAAAACACCAATTTAAATTTAGTTTCAAAACTTTGGCACAATTAATGTTTTGTGTGAAAACAATTATTAATTAAATTTTTAAAAAAAAATGATGAAAAAAACAATTTTATCA
>Ga0209712_10001904_pt1 | contig 17514 bp, 10 predicted proteins | sample ArcOceMetagenome_FD_187443 | JGI IMG/M metagenome (GOLD analysis project Ga0209712, IMG submission 187443) | Marine eukaryotic phytoplankton communities from Arctic Ocean - Arctic Ocean - Greenland ARC118M Metagenome (SPAdes) (version 2) | ecosystem: Environmental > Aquatic > Marine > Oceanic...
ATGAAGCTACGTATGCAATCGGTTCTACACATGAAGGAGTTGTAAAAGAAAAGAATGATAAAGGAGCAGTTGTAACTTTTTCTGATGGAGTAGAAGGTTTTGCACCAAGTAGATTCTTAGAAAAAGAAGATGGTACTAAATTAGGAAAAGGTGAAACACTTAAATTTGTCGTTTTAGAATTCTCTAAGGAGTACAGAAGAGTTGTTGTATCTCATACATCTATCTTTAAAGAGCAAGAAAAAAGAAATGTGAAAGTTGCAGTTAAGAAAGCAGCTGAAGCAGAAAAAACTACCTTAGGTGATATTGGTGGTCTTGCAGATTTAAAAAAGAAAATGGAAGCTAGTAACAAAAAGAAATAATATTTTTTTTTAGAAAGTTGATATTTATATTCTTTAAAACCGTAGCAATTTTGCTACGGTTTTTTTTATTATTATACTAAAAGTAGAAAAATTAAGTAGTCTTATACTTTCTATAGCTGTATTAAAACACAGTAAAAAAGTAGTTGTTATTACTAGCTTTTAAAGTTTTTTAATCGAATTTTTTTTTGAGAATCGGTTTTACGGTGCTCCTTAAAACTGGCATTGTCATAAACCTTAATTTTGTTTGTTAAGAGTTGCAATGAAAATAATACATTTTAGTTTTTGATTCAAGAGATTAAAGTTTGTATTCAATTTGATTGGCCATGAAACTAGCGGAACCACTGATGTGCAATTAGATGCTGCTATAGTTGAGTTTCTAGGATAGTGGGGTTTAATGGATTTTTTAATTGCGAACTAGTGATAAAAAATTTACCATTTAAACTTAGCGATAAATTATTTTCAAGTAAATATTTTGCTGCATATTTGCCAAGCTGGAAGAATATCATGGACATCATAGAAATTATAAACATATATAATCCATGTGCTTTGAATTGATAAAGAGTATCTATTGAGTAGTTTATTTTATATAATTCTATAACTTCAAAAGGAAACAAAAAATAATCTGTGATTCCTGTTCTAAAGTTGGAAAAGCTTATACTAATATATAATAGAGAGAATAGGTTCCAAGCAATTAAACCAAATACATTGCTTATTAATTTAATAAAAGAACTTTTATACTGCTTACAGGTTTGAGAAATATAAGTTGAATGACTCTTATAATTTCCAATAAAAAAGTCTTCGTTAATTATTTTTTTGCTTATTTTCCATTTAAAATAGTTATCAATAGTAAAATAAAATAGCATTAGTGGTGCACTTATTAGAATAAAAATACCCACTGAAATAAAAATTATTTCAAGAGTCATTTCTACGTAATCCATCATTAATTGAGATTGAAAATCATTTGAGGTTTGAATAATAAATGTTTCGATTTGTACAGTCATTTTACTTGTAATTTGTTTGTTTTCTGCAATAATTCAAGTTAAACTTCACTCTCAAATATAGTTAAAAAAATGTTAAAATTAGTGATTTATATTGTTTATTTTATTGGATATTAGTGTTTTATGTTTTAAAAATTATAATCTTATATTCTATTTTAAAAATAGTATTGTCTTAGTATAATTTTTGTCCTTATTTATTCAGTTACTCTTAATTATTATTAGTACAATTTTTTTCTTATTGTTAATTCCGAGGTAACTGTTCCGTTATAAGGCTAAATCGTAATTTGATTATATATTAAGAATAATAATGTTTTATTTTAGTTTTTGCTTCATTTCGGTGGATAAAAAGAAATAAAACTCTAGACTTCTTATAATCTTATTAATTATCAAGTCATTGCTCTATTTTTGTCCAAAGCTCTTCTCTTTTTACATTTAGCGCTTTATGCTTTTGAATTCCTACTAAAATTAAAAGATATCTATTTTAAACAGTATATCATTAAATATTTTAAGCTGACAGGTTAGATCATAAAATATTTGCTATAAATAGTAAACTTCTATTAATGTGAGTTTATTTTTATGTTTACAAATTTATGCAGTGCTCAATCTCTTTAATAGATTTTAGAATTATGTATTGAGAATAGATAGTTAAACTAAGGGCATAAGTATACTCAAGATACCATTTGGGTAGTATATGGATCTTCGTCTACAATCGGTTGTAAATAGAGGTCTTTTAAAATAAAAGAGGGATAAACGAGTTGTTTTAATTTTTTTTGATGGCGTATAAGGCTATACAGATAAAAAAGGAAAATAGATTTTTAGTAGCAAAAAGAAATAATAACTTCCTTGTAACGACCTAGTTTATGTATCTAACTGACTATTCGGTGAAAGGATTAATCTCTGTTAATTAAAAAGCCATTGAAATGTACAATGACTTTTTTTATTATGAAAATATTATTTAATTTTATTTGAATTTAACAAGAAAACTGCATTTGCTAAGAAGAGCTTACCGTTATCCCAAAAAGATCTAAATAAAGGATTATCGACCATGTAAATAATACTTCCTTGTCCTTTTTGTTCTTCTCCAAATAGTAAAGATTCAGGCACATTTTTAATAGCTTTACTACCTGCATAACCAGAAACATTTTTAGTGTCTTTATCGAAATAAGCAACATTTATGCCATTTTCTAAATAGCTGTATGTTGTTCCACTTAATTTTAAAGAAAAGTAATCACTTTTATAACCAAAGGCTAAAGGATGCGTTACATCAACCCTACTTTTAAAAATCGCACCAGTAATAAGGTTTTTAATATTCTTTCTTTCTTGATCCGCATACGGGGTTAAATTATACTTAGTAGAATCTTTTTTTAGCTCTTTACTTTTTAAAGCATATCCTTTTTTACCAGCAAAACTATTTAGAGCATTTCCAATGGCAATTAAAGTTCCACCAGAACTTACAAAAGTTGATAGTTTATCTAAGGTACTTTTATTTAAAATACTTCTGTAATATCCACTAGGAATGATAATAACATCATATTTAGAAAACTTTACACTGTCAAAATAATCTGAATTTAAAATAGTCAGCGGATATTTTAATTCATTTTCAAAAAAGTGCCAAATTTCTCCAAAACTTAGAGATGAAGTTCCTTTACCAGAGAGCAAAGCAATTTTCTGTTTGTTAATTGGTTTTACACTATAAGATCCAAAATCTAATCCAATATCTACAAAACCAGTTGCAACAGTTTGAATGTTTCTATTATTTTGATCTGCGATTGAAACTAACTTTTTATCGAAGTTAGCAGTTCTATTATCGTTTCTTAAAATAATTAAGGTACCGCTATCATATGATTTTCCTCCTAGAGAAAATGCTTTTTCAGAAAAACGGGGCGTTATATTTTGTTGCAACAAAGCTCCTAAAAAAGTAGCATCTTCTATACTATTCCATTTAGAAATGTAAGCATACGCAGTTTTATCAATGGTGTTAGTTTTATCAATGGTGTTAGTTTTATTTTTAGAAGAGCTTACTTTAGTTTTAGAAGCAACAGCGTCAAAACCGTGCGCATAAGGTAAAGACCAAGCGGTAATATCATAGGTTAAAGAATCTGATAATCTGGCCTTCGGTTCAAACAATGCTTTTACCATTTTTCCTTTTGGTTGATTTGTATGTATCACTAAATCATCGTCAGAAGTAGTGAATTTTTCTTCTTTTTGAGTATTGAAACGGTATCCTTTTACAATTCCGTTCGAAACATATTCGTATTTAATTTCATGCGTATCTAGTAAGTTCGTTAAACGTTCTGTTTTATCGGTATTCTCATTTTTTAAAATAAAACTTTTATATTCTAAGTTGCTGTTGTCAAAGAATTTTTTAAATTCAGTATTTAGTTTTTTAGCATTTTTTGAAGAAATTTCTACGGTAGATAGACCTGTTGTCATATGATGAATCGCTCTGTCTTTTAAGGTTAAAACTTCACCTTCATCCGTTTTAATTCCCAAACCGCCTCTTCCGCCACCTGCTTGTTCAAAGGTCATACCAATGGCACCCATAAAAGTAGGGTAGGTGTCTCCATAACTAGGATACAGCAAATCAAAACTTTCTTTCGTAAAATATAACCAACCTTCTTTGTCGAAATATCTTGCATGGTTTTTTCCTATTTGAGTCTGGAAATCACGTTGCCAATCTGAAATAACTTCATGAAAAGGTTCTGCTCCAGGAGCAAAGTAATAAGGACTATTAATACCTTGTTCATGAAAGTCTACATGGATATGGGGCATCCATTTATTATACATTTTTATTCTTTGCTGAGACTCAATTTGCGTTGCCCAAGCCCAGTCTCTATTTAAATCAAATAAATAATGATTTGCTCTTCCCCCAGGCCAAGGTTCATCATGTTCTTTTGCATCTTGTTCACCATTATATGGCGAACTTTTTACTTGGTTATACCAATTTACATAACGATCTCTACCATCAGGATTTATACAAGGATCCATGATAACAATTGTATTTTCTAACCAAGTTTTTTTAGTAGTTACTAAGTCGTAAATAGTTAACATAGAAGCCTCTGTGCTTGAAGCTTCGTTGCCATGAACATTATAACTTAACCAAACAATTGCTGTTTTATTTTTAGAAACCCCGGCTACAATACCCGTTTGAGAAAGATTAGCTTTTCTTATTTTTTCTAAATTATTAATATTTTTCTGTGATGAAATATAGCTTAGATATAAGGGTCTGTGTTCATTCGTTTCTCCATATTTTTCTAGTTGAACGTTGGATACTGTTTTACTAACATATTTAAAATAAGCAACGACTTTATGATGCCTTGTAAAGCGACTGCCAATCTCATAGCCTAAAAACTCCGAAGGAGATTTTATGTTTTGAGAAAAAATGCTTTCAAAAGTGAGAAAAGTAAGCAGTAAAAGTGATTTAATTTTCATGAATTAATTTTTGATTCCTACCAAAAGTACTGAATAAATTCTACTAGTTAAAATGGATCTTCGTGTTATAAGTTAAAATTTGTAAGAATAAATTTGATGTTATAAAGTGCCATCAAAATTTAGTATTTTTGGGCCATGGTGTTATCGGTAAGAGATTCTAAAATTAGAGAAGTAACCATAGATTTTAAAAAGTATTGGAATACCACTTATCTTAAAAATCAAACTGAAAGTTTAGGCTGGTATGAAGAAAAATCGGAGCAAACATTGGCATTAATTCAAGAGACAAAATTACCAAAAAATGCTATAATTTTAAATATTGGTGCTGGATGTTTATGTTTAATTTATACAAGAAGGATTTTCTAATATCATTGCGAATGATTTATCAAATGAATCTTTAAAACCTTTAAAACATAAGTTTGATAAAAGTGATAAAATTGATTTTATTGTTGATGATTTATTAAATTCATCAAAATTAAATAAATTAAAAAATATTGATTTGTGGAATGATAGAGCGGTGTTGCATTTTTTTTTGGAAAAAGAAAAAGTTACAGCGTATTTTAATTTATTGAAGATGGTTTTAAAACCTATAGGATTTGTTATAATTGCTGTTTATGCAAAAAAAATGGGGACGATAAGTGCGTTGGATTACCACTAAAAAAATAAGATGCGAAAATGATAGAAAATGATTTTGAGCTTAAAAAAAGTTTTAACGATACATTTATAAATCCGTTTGGAGGTGAAAGACCCTATATTTATACATTATTTCAAAGAAAAAATTAGGATGAAAATAACACAAATTCCCTTTCAAAAAACAGGTTTCTTCTCCAAAACAATGCATGATTATTTAGAGAAAAATAAAAACATACAACCTTTCTATAATAATTTTCCGGATATTTCTGGATTTCATAATCAAATTGAAGAGAAACAAAAATCATATAGATTACAAACTAGGTTAACGTTGGTGGATGCTTTAAAAAAGCAATATACTTCTTTTGAAACTTCAGAAAAAACGGGCGAAAATATTGAAAGGTTAAAGCAACAAAACACGTTTACAATAACAACTGGACACCAATTAAATCTGTTCACGGGTCCTTTATATTTTTTATATAAGATTATTTCTACGATTAATTTATGTGGGGAGTTATCAGAGAAATTCCCTGAGCAAAATTTTGTTCCCATTTATTGGATGGCGACAGAAGATCATGATTTTGAGGAAATCAATTATTTTAATTTTAAGGGAAAAAAAGTAGCTTGGAATCGGAAAGATGGCGGAGCAGTTGGTCGTTTTTCTACGGATGGTTTAGAAGATGTTTTCGAAGTCTTTTCGAATCATTTAGGTACTTCTAAAAATGCAAAATACTTAAAGAACCTTTTTTCTGATGCCTATTTAAATCATCATAATTTGGCCGATGCAACTCGTTTTATAGCAAATTCTTTATTTGGTGATCTTGGTTTGGTTATTATTGATGGAGATGACACGAATTTAAAACAGTTATTTAATCCTTTTGTAAAAGAAGAATTAGAAAATAACACTTCATTTAAGGAGGTTTCTAAAACTATTTTAGAACTCGAAAAGAATTATAAGATTCAGGTAAACCCTAGAGAAATTAATTTGTTTTATCTAGGTGACGATTTTCGGGAGCGTATTATTTTTGAAGATAATGCATACAAAGTAAATAATACCGCTATTTCTTTTTCGAAAACTGAAATTTTGGATGAAGTTGACAAAAATCCAAAAGTATTTTCACCAAATGTAATTATGAGGCCTTTGTACCAGGAAGTAATTTTACCTAACCTTTGTTATATAGGTGGGGGAGGAGAAATGGCCTATTGGTTTGAGTTAAAAGCCTATTTTGAAAAAGTTTCGATTCCTTTTCCTATTTTATTGTTGCGCAATTCGGTGCAGGTTGTGTCAGAAAAACAATCAAAAAAAATGGAGAATTTAAATATTTCTTTAGAAGAAATGTTTTTAAATCAGTTCGATTTACTTTCAAAAAAAGTAATGGAAAATACTGAAATAAAAACGAACTTTACAGAGAAAATTCTATTTTTGCAAAAGCAATTTTCAGAACTAAAAGCAATTGCCGAAAAAACAGATATTTCTTTTGGAAATGCGGTAAATGCGCAAGAAAGAAAACAAATTAAAGGTTTAGAGAATCTTGAAAAACGTTTGTTAAAAGCGGAAAAAAGAAGACAAATAGATTTAGTAACTAGAATTACTGAGCTTCAAAATGTTATATTGCCAAATCAATCTTTAGAAGAACGCCAACGTAATTTTTCTGAGTATTATTTAGAATATGGTGGCTTATTTATAAAAGCTTTAAAAGGTGCTTTAAAACCTTTACAATTAGAGTTTACAGTATTAGAATTATAATGAAAGAAAAAAATCTTCACCCAAAAAATAAATTTAATAAAGGCTATAATTTTGAGGAGTTAATCAAAATAAATCCGAAGTTAGAACCTTACGTTTCTAAGAATCAATTTGATGTAATTACCATTGATTTTTCAAATCCTGAAGCGGTAAAAGAGCTCAATAAAGGCTTGTTATTTTCTTTTGATAAAATTACTGTTTGGGATTTTCCTAAAGAAAATTTATGTCCGCCAATTCCTGGTCGTTTAGATTATATACATTATTTATCAGAATTAATATCTTCAGAAGAAATCATTAAAGTTTTGGATATTGGAACAGGAGCAACCTGTATTTATCCGCTTTTAGGGGTGGCGGAATATGATTGGAACTTCGTTGCTTCTGATATTGATTTAAATTCTTTAGATACTGCACAGGATATTATTGATGATAATAAATTAGGAGCTAAGATAGAATTGCGTCAACAGCCTGATGAGAATAATATTTTAAAAGGAATTTTAAAAGACGAAGATTCTTTTTCTGCTGTAATGTGCAATCCTCCTTTTTTTAAATCTGGAGAAGAAGCACAAGGCGCAAACAAACGTAAAAATAGAAACCTAGGAAATAGTGCAATACGTAATTTTTCTGGAAATAATAATGAACTGTGGTATGTTGGTGGAGAAAAAGCATTTCTTCATAACTATTTATACGAAAGTTCTTTGTTTAAAGAGAAAAGTAAATGGTTTACGAGTTTAGTTTCTAAGAAAGAAAATATAAAAAGTTTACAAAAGTCTTCTGAAAAATTGGGTGTTACCGAATTTAAAGTAATTCCTATGAGTCAAGGTAATAAAGTTACACGAATTGCTTGCTGGCGATTTTAAGAGTCCACTTAATATACCAATGAGAAAATAATTTAGTTTCCAAATATTCTTAAATCTTTGAACAAGATTTAAGAATATTTGATTTTTTAGTCAATTAAAGTTTACTATTATAATTTATATCTGAATATTCATGGCAAGAGTTTTAAAACTTGAAGCTTTCATGAAATTAAAATATTTTTTTTCCTTTTCAGACTTTATTACTTCGCTTTAATCTGGTTTACTTTGCGACAGATTGCGCCGTCATACCGAGTAATAAAAAATATCTTTTAATTAAAAACAATATCATTAATTTTATACTTTTTACAAATAAAATGTAAAATTGTATAGACTAACATATGCACAAAAACTAAGCAAATAAAAGCATATAACGGAACTCCCAATAATTGAAAGGGCCAATAATATGTCCAAACTCCTAAGTAAATAGTAATAACTTCACCAAAAGCGGGAAGTATTAAAGCTAGTATAATGGCTAAAATAATTTTGTTTTTCTGTGTTTGATGTAATAAAAGAGGAATTAAATTTCTTTCTAATTTATACAAGTAATGGAAAGCAAGCATCCAAGCAAAAGGCAACCACAATGGCAATGCTCTTGCCACTTGATGATATTCCCAGAATCCATTTTGTACTCCCCAAGTTTCGCCGACAATACCGCCAAATCCTGTGAGTAACATACCGACTAAAAGCAACCAGTTTTTGTTATTTTTGGGCTTTATAATTTCTTTATAAATATTATGGATAACTTTAATGAATAGCAGTAGCGCAATAACTAAATCATACTGTTTTAAAATACCGATTAAAATACCTGCAATTATTAGTTTTACAAGTGCTTTTAATATTTCTATTAAGAATTGTTTGTTGCTAGTGATCAAGTTTTTGATAGTGTTTTTGAGTTTTAATAGTATGATATAGTATAAGACAGTTTATTATCAGAGCTTAACTCGATTTTATTTATTTTTATATATTCAAAAATATTCATTTTTTTTGGTTTTATTTTCAATGTTTGAATAAATATTTTCTTTTTGTAATCAGTATTAAGTGTATTGATTACGGTTTTTAAATTTGATTTTTATTAGGAATAAAAATATAGTTTATAAATGGAATTTAGTCGTTCGAAATAGAATTTTCAATGTGTTTTCTATTGAAGGCAATTTTATTAAAGAATTTATTTTGTAAAAATAGTCAATTCTAATTGCATTAGTTTCTTAGCTTAATCGATATTCATTCAAGCCATCATTCTCTTAACATCCCTGCGGTTTAAAAAGTTGTCTTTTATGCTCTATTTTAAATAATCAATATTTAGTAATGTTTTAAAGTCTTTAAATCGATTGCATCTATCATCTTAGTTTTCTGCCATAGATGCAGATATTAAAGCATTAGTAAGATTATTTGTTTTTAATTGATAACTAAAATATGTTGAGCTGCATTGAGCCGGGAAAAATAGTTGTTTTCTTTTGAGGTATGCTATCCTTTTAGAGGTCTAGTTGACAGCAAAAAGTATAGATAATAAATGGACTGTAAAAAAACATCAATACTTCTTATAGGCGCGTCATTTTTTAATTTTTTTACATGCCAATGTTCATTTAAAGTCTCTTTACATCTAAAACTTAAAGGAATCAGTAAAAATGAAATTCAATTTTTTTATAACTGAAAGATACATAAACTTCGAAAAGAATTACTTAGGGGACTAATAAATCTATTTATTATATATTTTAAATAATCTATTCTCGGCTTAAATGAATTATATCTTGCTTTTAAGATAGTAGTATGTGCATCACAAACAACAGTTTATTTAATGTCTATAATAATGTTTTACTATTTTGCCTAGGCTATTTATAATTTTGACAATATGAAGTGCATATCGTTCCTTGTCTTCTAATGAAATATGTGAAATAATAGCTATCGTATTATTATCTCTAATTTCTTTTTTCTTATTCTAAAGTAGATTTTTATTCTATTTGCTGTTGGTGGCTTATATTCGATATAAAACAACTTTTTTTATTTTATATAATCCTTTTTATCTTCTAGTTCCTAGCCTAAATTTAAGAAATTTAGATAGTTTACGTTTATGGTTTTGATATTTAATAGCATTACCTTACAGTTTTAATGTCATCTGTAAAATAACCTTGCTGTGTAAGGTCTCCATCTACCTCTCCTTTTAATGTAGCTTTTCTTCTGTCTAAATAGATTTCTTCATAATCCTTTGTATAATGGGGAGATGTTACTACGGTTAAATCAAATTTTATGGTGTTAAAAATATTTTTTTCTGTGTTTGCAACAATCGTAATGTAAAACTCTACGTAGCCAATGTTTTTAGCACTGTCATAATCTACGGTAATAAAACCAAAATCATCTTTACCAATAGAATTTGAGGGAAAATCTACATCGATACATCCACAAGAGGCCTGTACATCATAGATTATTAAAGGATTATTACCTCTGTTATAGAATTTGTAAGCAGTAGTTAATTCTGACCCACGTAATATTGGGTAATAATGACGTTCAGGTTCAAATATTTCTATTTTAGTCCTTTCAACATTTTCAATATTAGGTTTTCTTAAATCACAGGAAAAGAAAATTAAAGTGAAACAAAAAATCCAGTATATTTTTTTCATTTGTGTAAGTTTAATTAAATATAAGTTCATCACAAGCTAAAGCATTTTTTCCATCAATAGAGCGTTTTTTAATTTTAATGATAAACGTACTTGGTAAGTGTTTATTATCAAATTCAGAAGGTAATCGAAGAGATACTTCTTTGATTGCTAGATTTGTTCTATCGACTTGGATATTTAATTTCTTTATTAATTTATAATCGGTGTCTAAAATCTCAATAACATTCGGGTAATAAATATCATGTTTTACATCTTGTAAAAAAGTAAATGTTATTTTTTTTGACTTTTTAATATGTTTTTTTTCAATTTTTAAAGTTAAGTCATCAATGGAGCAGATAAGCCAATTGGTGTTGTAACCATTTAATCCAAAAGCAGCATCATTTAAAACGGAGTAATTTTTATAACTTTCATCTAATTTGGATAAAACTTTAAACGGTTTTTTATAGAAATAATGTTTTTTGTTGTGATATTTATAAATAGTTTGTCGCCATCTTTTAATATAATTATCTATTGGATATTTTACTTCATTATATGAGTCTAAGTTGGCAGATGTGCTAAGAGTGGTTAATTTATCTAGTAATACTGAGATTTCGTTTTTTACATTAATTTCTTCATCTTTACTTATAGTTGCGAAGCCGTAATCTCCTAATCCGTAATCTCTCATTATCTCTAATTTTAAAAAAGTAAGAGCAGCAGCAATTTTTAGGAAGTCTTTATCATATTTATTTTTTTCTGTAAGAGCGTCAAACTTATCATAAAAACTAAAAAATTCTTTTAGATCTAAATATTTTTTTACAGATTCATCAATGCCACTGTAAATACCTAACTCCTTGTTATTGGATAAAAAATAATTATCTATTAAGATGTAATAATTAGTTAAGATTTCGGCTAATTTTTTTGGAAACTTTACATAAAAATAAGTTTTAATTTCATCATCAACATTGATATCCGTATCCCATAAAAGTTTGGCAAATATGGTCGCTTTTAGTTCTTGAAAAGTGCTGTATTGATATTCACTACCATGCAAGAAAACACCATTTATGCCCAGTTTTTTATATAATTTTAAGTTTTTTTGAGTAACTTTTAAAGAAGGATAAATATCAAAATAATTATCAAAGTTTACGGTATAGTCCCAAATGTAAACATTGTCTACATACTTTTTCCATCGTTTGATGTCGTATTCAAAATTTTTAAAATATTTGGTATCTTCTAAAGGTACGTTTTTTTGGATATCAATGGTACTATAAAAAAGACCAACATTTTTTTCAGCTTTAAATTTTGGAATTGCTTGAACAGTTACATATGCTGTTGTGAAAAATGATGAATTTTTATGATTTTTAGCTAATTTGTTTAGAAATGAGAATACAGCTGGAGCAGCATCTGTAGTCGTATTTCCTGATGCTTTACAAGTGGTACATGTACAGACAAGAGTATTATCATTTGGTAATATCATGAACTTTTTAAGGGCATGATCACTGTCATAAATAGTTTTCACTTTTTCGTTTACATACTTAAATAAACTATCGCTTGTAAAACAATATTGATTTTTATTTCTGATATTTTCTACTTCGGCATAAGCGGATTGAGGTAAGTTATATTTTTTTAGAATTTTAGAAATATTATGTCCCCAAATTCCCCATTCTAATTCAAGATAATTTGTTTTGTTCCAAGCTCTAAAATTGGGATTAAAATTTGAAGAGAAGTAGGGCTCTCGATATTGAAAATCAGGTGAAGAGCAATGGCTAAAAGTAAAAGGGATTTCAAGGCTGTTAATAATTAAAGGATCTATTCTATCCGAAAGTTTTTCTTTGAAATTAAGATCTGTATATTTTTGAAAAAAGACATTAATTCCATAACCTAAATTTTGAGCAGTTTTTCCTATTATATATATGTTTTTATCTTTTTTGTAAAGACAATAATTCTCTTTTTGAGTAGGGTTCACCCTTAAAATAATGTAATTATAATTTATATTTAAACTATTACTGCGCTCTATCTGTAAATATTGATTGGTAATTTTTTTGAAATTATTATAAAATTCACTTGCAGCATTGGTTAAAAGAGCATCAGCAGAAAGTGGAATGCTTATTTTGGGAACTATTTTTTCTTTTAATGAGTATAAAATTGTTTTTTTTTGAGCGCTTAAAGAAAGGCTAAAAAGAATTATAAATATATGTACATACTTTTTTAATATCATTAATGAATGGTTTGAATACTTTCTAAAAATGAGTTATTAGGGTGAAAGCTAGATTATACTGGTTTGTGAATCTAACTTCTTGAACTACTTGATCTTTGGTAGTTTGATTACTTTGAAAATTAATCCATGTTCCATCTACTAAAATAGAGGTTTTAGCCGACATATTATATTTGTATCCAGCACCAACCATAACATTCGAGAAATTTAAAAATGTATTTTCTTGATATTGCAGTTGTTGATCAAAAGGTGCACTACCACCCGAAACAATTACAGAAAAATAATCTTTTCTAGCATTTACATTTATTCGTGCTTGCACCATTAAATTAGTATAAAGGAAATTATTTTTTGTTGTAAATAGGTTGTTAGGATTAGTGTCGTTTATAAAGGTTACTGTGGTATTCATCAAGGATAATTGAGCATTCACCCAAATATCTTCCCATGTTTTTGCTGCTCCTAATTTTAGAGTAAAATAATTTTGATCATTTTGTAATCGGTCAAAGCTTACTCCCGCCCGTGCTTCAAAATCATTTTTTAAACCTTTGTAACCATTAGCATACAATTTAATTTTAGGAAAAAATCTGGACCCAAGTAAAATACCTGCGTCAGCATATAAGGTCGGTGTAAAAATTTTGGATATATTTACGCCCGCTTGAACTCCAACACCGCTCCTTCTAGCTGCATAATTTACATCAGCACCATAGGTATATTCCCCATCAATTTTGCTGTAATTAATACTGGCTAAAGAAGTGGTAAAAGCTATTGAGTCTGAATTAGCTCTTAAATAAGTAACCGCTATTTCATTTTTCAGTTCTCTTGCTTTTACACTTTCTAATGTTTGTTTCCATTGAATTTCTTCATAAGGATTATCTAATTTCCTGAATTTTTGATAATAATAGGCGGAGTCATATTGTTTTAATAATTCAAAGACAACACCTTTTTTATATTTTAAGAAATTATCATTGGGAGTTTTCTCAATTTTTTTATTGATAAATTGTAGGGATTCATCAAAGGTTTTTTCGTTTATATGCAAGTTAATCATTCGCATTAAAGAGGCTTCATCTGCTGAGTTTAATTCATATGCTGCTTCATAATTTAGCAGCGCTTCGTCTATTAAACCGTTTTCTTCTTGGTTTTTAGCTTGATAAAATAAAATTACAGCTTCCGCATTTTTAATTTTTCGATCATATATATAAGTTTTTTTTAAAGAATCTAAAATAACTAGTGCTTTATTAAATTCTTTATTTTTAGTGTATAAGTCTGTTATTTTTAGTTTAAAATTTTTATTTTTTGGATAAAAACTTAGAGCACTCAAACTGTAATCTATTCCTTTTTGGAAGTCGGGTATTGCGGAAGAAGCATTAATTGCCATGTCTAACAACCTTTTGTTATTGTTTTCTCTGGTTAAACCATCTTCTATAATAGGTAATACTTTTCCATATCTTTGTTCTGTCATTAAAAAGGTAGCGTAAGCTTCTATTTGAGATACATAGATTGAGGGATATTTTAAGTCAAGAGGATACTTTTTTTCTAGACTTTGGGTAATATCCAAAGCATCATCAAACAATCCCATTCTTTGGTATAATGTAGATTTTCTTACTAAGTATGCTGGATTTTCAGGATCTAACCCAATTAATTTATCAATTTGATCCGCAGCTTCATCCGACCTGTTTAGCTCTAAAAGAATACTAAATATTTGTTGTTCTGACTCGACGGTGAAATCATCAAATGAGGATAATTCTTTAAAAATTGGAAGTGCAAGGCTGAACTGCTTATTTAGTACATATTGCTTTGCAGTCGCAAAATTTATTCTGTTGTATTGATAGGTAATATCTGAATCATTAGGGAATTTTTCATGCAATTTTAATACTTCTTTTTCAAACCTTTCTTTGTCTTTTATAGGTTTGTAGAGTTCCATTAACTGGATTAATATTTTTTTGTTATTCGGATTTTTCTTGATTGCTTTCTTTAAAAAATATTCGGCATCTACGTTATATCCTTTACCCAAGGCATTTTTAATCACATAATCTTGCGATTCTGAATTACCATTTAATTCAACTAACTTTTTATTTATCTCGTATGAATCATTGTACTCATTAAATCCTGCAGATTCTTGCATTAAGTATGGCAAAGTTCTGGAATAAATATCTTTGAATTTGTCCTGATCTAATTCATTTATGTATGCGATTGCTTGTGCATGTCTTCCTAATTCTTCCAAGAGTCCAATTTTTTTTTCTATCAATTGTCGGTCATTGGGCATTTCCATTAAGGATCTATTGGTATATTGTAAAGCTGCATCAGGATTTCCTTTCATTAATTCATTTTTAATAATGCCTAAATATGCTTCTTTGTTATCAGGATTTTCATCTATAATTGTTTTATAGATTTTATTGGCATTATTGTAGTTTTTATCGTTTAAGGCTTCATTTGCATCATCAAGCCGTATGTAATTAAATTGTTCTTTTATTTCTGTATCATTAGGGTATAATATATACAAACGTTTTAAAGCTCTTTCAGCCTCCTCAAAATTACCCATTTCTTTGTAAATGTTAATTTTCCGCAGCCACCAAGCTCTACTATAAGGTGTTATTTCTAGTAGTTCATTTACAAAGCAAATTGCATCAGAATATCTCTTTGTTGATTGTTCGATATTTACTAAGTACCTTAATATATCAATATCTTTTCTTCTTTTAAGGTATACTTGTTTTAGAACATATCTAGCAGTATCGTATCTACCCAATTGTAGATTTGCTTTTCCTAACAGCGTTTTTAAATCCAAATCAAGAGGCGAAATTTGTAGTCCTCTCCAGCTCATTTTTGAGGCTTTGGTAAAGTTTTCTTCAGCAATATTTTTTTTGGCTTCTGCAAAATATAAATCTGAAGAATCATAAACTTGAGCGTACATATTTATTTGTGATAAAGCGATCACAAAAAAAATGTAAATTTTTTTATTTATTTTCATATTTATTAGAAATGTATGTTTCACGATATAATAGTTTTAAACCTTACTGATTTTTTTCTTTTTTAATTTTTCAAAAATAGTGGTCTTTTTTTCTTTTGTAGTGTCATCTGATTTATTTCCATCATTCGGTTTATCCTCTTCTTTCTTCTTTCTCTCGTCTTCGTTATCAAATCCTTGCCTTGTCATTGTTCCCCAAGCAAGCTCTCTGGAAGTAATATAACTAAAATATCCTTTTAAAGAGTAGAATACGACCACGGGATGATAAAGAATAGGTTCTATAAAAGCGGTAAGAAATAGCGTCAAAACTTCCCTTGTTGTGTTATAATACTTAAACGTCATTTGATCCCAAATTATAACTATTGACGAGATCATGATTGCAAAGGTGTAACTATAAATAAAAATTAAAGGAGCAAAACTCCAGTTTACATAACCAAAAATTCCTAAAAATATTGAAAAAATAAAACCAAAAGCTTCTATAATTGGGGCTAAAAATTCAAATATAAAAATGTAAGGAAACGTGATTAAACCTAATCTTTTATAAGTCGGATTAAATAGTATTTTTCTATGATCACTAAACATTTGGAATAAACCACTGGCCCACCTTGTTCGTTGACGTCCTAAAATTTGAAGGTTTGGAGGCCCTTCTGTCCAACAACAAGAAAGCGGAATGTATCCAATTTTATATTCCATTCTATTATTCATCATGTGCGCTGCCATTCTAGTTAGCATATCCATATCTTCTGCGTGAGAGTCTGCACCATAACCACCAGATTTTATTGCAATCTCTTTGTCAAACATCCCTAAACCACCAGATACATTGGGTACAGAATTTATAAATTCCCAACCCATTTTGCCTAAAAGATAAGATCTAATATATTCTAATTCTTGAAAACGCGGAATTAATGCTTTTGGAGGCCTTACCCTTGTAATAACTCCTTCTTCAATTTCGCAGTTATTAGACATCCTTAGCGTTGCACCTACTGCAATAACCCTTACTTTAGAATTTAGTATAGGTTTAATCATTTTAGTAAGCGTATTTCTTGCAAGAATGCAGTCTACGTCTGTGTTTAAGTAATAGGGAAATACGGATGCATTTAATCCTGCATTAAAAGCATCTGCCTTTGTACCACCATTTTCCTTATCAATTATGGTTAAAATCTCGTATTTGGGGTTTTGAGATTTAAACGTTCTTTTATAAGGTTGAGTTTTAATTTTCTCAACATATGCAAATGGCGCTTCAACGAGGTCAAACTCTTCAATTAAAAGATCTAAGGTTTTATCCTTACTTCCATCATTTACAATAATTACCTCAAAAAGTGGATAGTTTAGTGTTAATAGAGATTTTACGTTTATAATAATTGTTTTCTCTTCATTATATGCAGGCGCAATTACTGATATACCAGGAGCCAAATGTGAATTTAATAATTCTTCATCATCTATATCTGTATTATAGCTTTTATATTTAGTAATTGCTATAAATGAGAATACAGCTAAAATAAGGTAGCTTAAGATTAAGCTAGTTGCATAGAAGAATATAAAATATTCATAAACTTTAACAAAAATTTCAAACATTTATTTATATTTTATTAAAGGGGTTTCAACGTGCTTCAAAATTATTAGATCGAAGCCTTTTAATGAATTTTTTAGATTTTGAAAAGCTATTTTTCCTTCATAGCTGTAGTTTAAAATGGCTTCAGCAATTAGCTTTTTTATATCAATATTATTAGATTCGTTA
>Ga0209712_10001906_pt1 | contig 17504 bp, 9 predicted proteins | sample ArcOceMetagenome_FD_187443 | JGI IMG/M metagenome (GOLD analysis project Ga0209712, IMG submission 187443) | Marine eukaryotic phytoplankton communities from Arctic Ocean - Arctic Ocean - Greenland ARC118M Metagenome (SPAdes) (version 2) | ecosystem: Environmental > Aquatic > Marine > Oceanic...
TGTTCCGTAGCTAATCGTTACGTCAGAGTTGGTTGCCGTTGCACCATCTTGACGAGCGTAAGCGCCGAATGTATAAGATGTACCACCTGTTAAATCAATTGGAATATATATCCAATCCTCATTACCAAATTGTAAAAACGCATTCCAAGCACCTGCGTAAGGCGCACGGTTATAAGTCGTGAAAGTATTATTAGCTATCCAAAAACCACCACCTGTAACATTTTCTTGTGATAAACAACCTGCAACTGCTGTATTGTTTGTATAACCTGCTTCAAAACCTTCAAAATAAGGTACGGTAAAAGCTACACAAGAAGTCGTGAAATTGAAAGGACCTGTCCATGGACTTGATGAACTACCACAGTTTGCACGTACATAGTAGCTATAAGCTGTATTTGGAGAAAGCGTAGGTAAAGCATAAGGTTTTGCAGTTACAGCAACTGTTGTTCCTGCTCCTTGTGTAAATCCTGCTGCTCCATACTCAACATCCCAAGTTGTAGCGGTTCCGTTTTCTGTCCAGTTTAAACTTGCACCTGATGAAGTGATAGCCGAAACTGCTAAAGCAGAAGGCGGAGCGCAACTTGGCGTTGTAATTACAGAAATATCATCTAAAGAAATATACCACGGTGAACCATTCATATATCCTTTGATACCAATGTAATAAGTACCTGTTGTCGCTGGTGTGAAAATACCAGTTAATAATTGGTAATTACCATTAATAATACCAGTTGTAGCAACGATAGTATTAGTCATTGCAGCAGCATTATTCGCTGTTCCGTAGCTAATCGTTACGTCAGAGTTGGTTGCCGTTGCACCATCTTGACGAGCGTAAGCGCCGAATGTATAAGATGTACCACCTGTTAAATCAATTGGAATATATATCCAATCCTCATTACCATATTGTAAGAATGCATTCCAACCACCTGTGCGAGGTGCACGGTTATAAGTCGTGAAAGTATTATTAGCTATCCAAAAACCACCACCTGTAACATTTTCTTGTGATAAACAACCTGCAACTGCTGTATTGTTTGTATAACCTGCTTCAAAACCTTCAAAGTAAGGTACAGTGAAAGCTACACAAGGTGTTGTAAAACTAAAAGGTCCAGCCCAAAGACTTGAATCACCAACACCACAAACCGCTCTTACATAATAGCTATAAGCGGTATTTACACTAAGCGTAGACAAAGCATAAGTATTGGCTGTTACAGCAACAGTTGTTCCACTACCTTGTGTAAACCCTGTTGCTCCATATTCAATATTCCAATTGGTTTCTGTACCACCTGCCGTCCAACCTAAAGTTGCACCTGTTGTCGTGATATTAGAAGCCAATAAAGCTGTAGGCGCCGGACAAGCCTGTGAAATACCACCAAACTGTATATTCGCACGATTAGTGGTTGTTGCCGTTGCTGTAGGCGGTGCTAATGGATCCGGATTAGTTACGTCAGAACGGAAATATATACTGCGATCTACCGCAGTGGTAGGTGTCTGAGCAAAACTAACACTACAGTTATAACCTGGGGTGTTTTCATAAGCACCAACTACCAAGTTATCCGTATTGTTGTAAACAAAAGGAGTTGTCAATGTTAATGTCATCCAGTTTCCTGCTGCTGGATAAGTTACTGTCCCGGTGTACGCTTGAGTCATGTTATTAGCACCAACCCAGTTTGTAGTACTTGAGTAATCTGCTTGCGTTGTATGCCCCAAATAAATAGTCCAATCCTCACTATTTGCAGTAGACGCAGGCAATGCGTTTACATAAAAGCTAATTGATGTGATGGTGCCTGCTGCACTAATTTCACTTTGTAAATAAATTTGTTCTGTGTAAGAATACCCGTAACAAGAAGTAATAGGATTTGAGGTCGTACTAGACGTCCCAGTTCCTATCGTAATTTGTGCCATAGCCGTATTACTGACTCCCATAAAAATGAATACAATAACCGAGGCTAATAGTAGACGTAATGATTTCATAATTAATAATTTGATTGATAATTTAAATAAAATTAAAATTTGAATATGATTTGAAAATCATATTCATTTTAGAATAAAAAATTAAAGAGGTTGTTTTATAATGTCTTTAATTAATTGATAATCAGTAAGAAATAACTTTTTAATATCAATATGAATCAATTTACAATTTAATTATCCATATTGATTTATAATGCATGCGATTCAATTTTCAATAAAAAAAGTGCGATTTAATATTTTATGTATGTATTACTTGTGAATAAAAGCATTTTTTATTGAAAAGCAAATCTCTGATTATTATAATTCCGATGCGAGGGAAGTAAACCAATTATTTCATATTTATTAACGTTTACGTAATTTAAAATAATAATGTAATGTAAAAATATATATTTATATTCATAGTTTTTCGCGGTCTTTTAACTAAAAAAAGATGGTGGAGGTGTTGCTATTATTGAATAAATGGTATTGATTTATAATAGTACATTTTTAGTTATAAATACTCATAGTTTGTTACTCTTGATATAGAATTAAAATATTAAAAAAAATAGTAATATGAGAAAATATATACTTTTGTTTTTCACAATACTTTCATTTTCAAATACTTATGGACAGATAAATGATTGGAATGTATGCGACATTTCGGAGTCAGAAGCTAAATCGAGTCAAATGAATTACTTTTCGGAACCGTTGAATAAAAATATATTGACGAAAAATTATGACTTAAAATATCATCGTTTGGAGTTGGAAATAGATCCGGATATTTATTACATAAAAGGTATCGTAACGACCTATTTTGAGATGAAAGAGTCGAATATTAATGCGATTTATTTTGATATAACAGATTCATTGACTGTAGATTCTGTCATTTATCATGGAACGAATTTGATATTTGAAAAATCGGAAAAAGACTTATTGAAAATCAATTTTCTGACTCCGCTTTTGCAAGATGATTTAGATAGTTTAACGGTTTATTATCAAGGGGAACCTCCGGCTGGTGACGGTTTTGGCTCGTTTGTTCAAGATTATCATAATAATAAACCAATAATTTGGACACTTTCTGAACCTTACGGTGCAAAAGACTGGTGGGTTTGTAAACAGAGCTTGAGTGATAAAATTGATTCGATTGATATTTTTGTAACTGTTCCGAATGGGAATAGAGTCGCTTCGAATGGTTTGTTAGTGAATGAAATCACTCAAAATAATAAAACGACTTTTCATTGGAAACATCGATATTTGATCGAAACCTACTTGGTCGCAATCGCAGTTACAAACTACGTAGAATATTCGGATTATTATGATTTGCAGAATGGCGATTCATTGTTATTGCTACATTACGTTTATCCGGAAGATTCTGTAAAATTGATTAAAAAAGCAGCCCGACTTTTGGATTTTATGGAAATTTTTAGTGATATTTTTGGAGAATATCCTTTTGCTAATGAAAAATATGGACATGCACAATTCAGTCGAGGTGGTGGAATGGAACACCAAACGATGTCATTTATGACGAATTATAATTTTGAATTAGTGGCTCATGAGTTGGTGCATCAGTGGTTTGGTAATAAAGTAACTTGTGGAAGTTGGGAAGATATTTGGTTGAATGAGTCGTTTGCGACTTATTTCACGGGAATTGCTTATGAGCGAATTTATCCGGATTTGTATTGGAAACCTTGGCGAGAAATTCAAATGGAAAATTCTCGAGGATTACCAAATCAATCGATTTTTGTGGAAGATACAACGAGTGTTGGACGAATTTTTAGTTATCCGACGACCTACGCGAAAGGTGCGATGATGCTTCATACTTTACGTTGGAAAACGGGCGATGATGCATTTTTTCAAGCGGTTTATAATTATATGAATGACCCTAAATTAGCGTTTGGTTACGCTCGATCTTCGGACTTTATTCGGCATATTGAAACGACAAGCGGAATGGATTTAGGCAATTTTTTTGAGGATTGGCTGTATGGAAGTGGACATCCGAATTACACGATTTCGTGGGAAAATATTAGCGAAAGCGAAATTAAAGTAACGGTCAATCAAACTCAAACGGATGCTTCTGTTCTATTTTTTGATTTGCCTTTACCGATTCGGATTCAGTCGGGAACAGAAATACAGGATTTCGTTTTGGATAATACGTTTAATGGTGAAACCTTTATTTTAAATACTGATTTTCAGCCGGATACACTTTTGTTTGATGCGGATTTATGGATTCTGAAAGGGGAAGAAATTGTTTATCAAATTCAACCATTGGAAACGATGTTGTTGATTTCACCAAATCCAACAACGGATTTTATTAATATTGAATTGGAAAATACAATTGAAACGATTGATTACATTGAAGTTTATAATTCAGTTGGTCAAAAGGTAAAAGGTTGGGAAATTGATAAATTGAAAAGGATAGAAGTGAACGTTTCGAGTTTATCGTCAGGTGTTTATATTGTTCACATTTCGACGAGTTTGGGAACGGTGAATCGGAGAATTATGATTAGTGATTAACAAACCGCATCGATTTTGAAAACTGATACGGTTCAATCATTAGAACGATTAAATCTGAAACCGGAAACTCGTTTATTCCACCAAATATCCTTTTCCATATCCAATTTCAAATGAAAGTATTGTAATATAAATGCCAATAAAACACCAAAAAACGAACCTAGCAAAATGTCTTCTAAAAAATGATGCACTAAATAAATCCTCGAGGTTCCAATAAGAATGGCTAAAATTAAACATAAGATTTTCAAACCATTTTTTTGACTCAAAATTGCTAAAATCGTGAAGAATGCAAAACCTGACATTGTATGACCGGATGGAAAGCTACTGAAATTACTTTCCAATAATGGCTGACCGGTGACGGCAAGATCTGAAATGTCTTGACCTAACTTTGCAAAATATGGTTTTGGTCGAGGATGACCGAAAAAGTTTTTGAAAATAGCGGCACAAATAGTGACAGAACCTGCTACAAAGGCTAATAATATGGTGTAACGAAACCGAATAAAAAGGAAAATTATTCCGAATAAAGCGTAACCAATTCCTTCTCCAAGTTGTGTCGCTTTTATGAAAAAAAGATTTAAAAAATCAGTTCTATTTTCTGCGAAATAAAAAATCATATCGCCTTTTTCTATTTGTGTCAATAGGACTAAACCCGATAGTAAAAAGCAGAAATAGCCGACAATAAAGATCCAATTTTCTTTCAAAATCGCTTTCATGGTTTTGGTGTTTTTTTGAGGGATTTGATGATTTTCTGGAAGAGAATCGTGTACGTTTCCAGATTGAAAACGGCGGAGTCATTAATGGCTTTTCGAGTCAAATAAATTCCTATTGGAAAAATGACAAAACATGGAAACAGCATACCAAAAAATGGAGATAAAACTTGACCTTCGGACAAGCGTTCACCAATCAAAGCGAAAACTAAGAACAACACGAAAAATATAATTGAAATTAAAATTGGCCAACCGAAACCACCTTTTCTGACAATTGCGCCCATCGGTGCACCGATGAATAGAAAGATAAAACAAGCAACGGCGAAAGAAATTTTTCGATATAACTCGTTATAATGTTCAATAATTAAGAATTCAACTCCTCGGATTGTTCGCTGTGAACCACGAGAATAATCATCTACTCTGTTTGCTAATGTTTTAGCCTTTTCAATCGCACTTTCCTGTTGTTTAAGCGGAATTAAATCCAAAATACTACGCACCGTCGTATCTAAAATATAACGGCTATTTAATGGATTCATCACGACCAAACTATCTTTTACATGAAGCATAGAAAAGAAAGGAACAGATTTCCGATATAAAGAAAAATTGGTATTCAACCATTGAGATTTCAGGGAATCTATATTTTCTAACAAATCACTACTATTCAACATTCGGTGGTGATTTTGGAAAACTTGTTCATCCGTTTTATCAATATCAAATTCTCCCATATCAAAGACTTTCCGCCAAGATTTGAATTTGATTCGCATATATGGAAAGTTAGAAGCTCGTCCTGTTCCGCCATTTTTTAATTCTTGATATTGCGTTCCATCATTTAGTTTCATGACCATAAAGCTTTCACCGGCTGGATACATTTCTCCGCTTTTTGCTATGATTTGACTCGGATTAGTGGTATTTGCCGAATGGTCATAGATCATCACATCTTTCAAATCTTTTTCATTCTCTCCTTTTTCTTTGACACGAATAGAAAAACCTTTGAAGTCATCATTAAAAATGCCTTCCTCTAAACTCAAGGTCGCTTTTTGGCGACGAATATCATATAATCGTGTTTGAAATTTTAGATTGGAAAATGGAATAACAATGTCAGAAATGAAAAAAGAGGTTAGCATCACGAAGACAGAAACGATAAAAAGTGGTGCCATGACTCGGGACAGCGAAACACCGGCAGATTTTAAACTCGCCAACTCGTACCGTTCACCCATATTTCCCATAACCATCACAGAGGAAATTAAAACAGAAATTGGTAAAGCCATTGGTACTAAAGACATAGAAAGATAAAATATCAACTCAATAATGATAGCAACGTCCAAACCTTTTCCCATGATTTCATCAATATACTTCCAAAGAAATTGCATGATAAAGACGAATAATGACACGAAAAAAGTCATTAAAAAAGGGGAAACAAAACCTAAAAGTACTAACTTATCTAATTGCTTTAGCTGCATTTATTTTAAGGATGAATTTTCTTGTCCTGAAATCTCAGGATAAATTTTTAATGATGAATGATTCAAAGGACAAATTTACTTTTATAATTGCTTATTATTCAAAAATGGCTTGTTAATGATTTTTTAATTACTAAAAATGAAAAGTGAAGATTGGTTAATTATTATTTGTTAATCGGGAATAGAACGTAATCACGATTAACAAATAACAATTAATCAACGAATTAACGAATAATAAAAGACTGAATCCAGCTGCCTTTATCCGCCTGAACTCGACAATAATATAATCCTTTTGGCAAATTATTCAACTCAATTCTTTCCGTTTGATTAATGGTGTCAAACGACTGATTTTGAATAAGCTGTCCTAACGTATTGACGATTTGAATCGTTATATTTTTATAAATATTTTCTTCAAAATCCAAAACGATAAAATCCGTTGTCGGATTTGGATATAGATTGATTGTCAGTGCTTCTTTTTTGATAATTCGATTTGTGAAAGTAGTACTTGTATCTAAAGAATAAAAACGAACTCCGCCTCTTTCATTACCAATCACAAAATCACGGAAACCATCATTATTAATATCAGAAATTGCTATTTTTACATAATAACCTTCGTAAAGATTCGAGAAATTAAGTGAACGCAAAGCGAACATTCCACCTAAATTATTATCAATACTGTCATAATGATAAATTGAACCGGTTTCTGAACCGACGAATAATTCATAATTGCCATTATTATCATAAAACTGTGGCGTGGCAAAACCCCTTGAATTACCAATCGGACGAACATCAATCGCACCAAGGGAGTTATTCGGGAAAGGTGTTGTAACGACACTAAATTGTGGGTTTCCAATTGTTCCAGAGTTTTCATGGAAAGTAGCAACTCCTGAAAATTCACCGATAACCATATCCATTAAACCATCACGATTCAAGTCAATTAATTGTGGCGCAGCGTTCGTTCCGACATCAATTCCTTGATATTGAGGGACTACATTAGCGAAAGTCGCAGGGTTTCCAGCGCCAGCTGTATTTTCAAAAAAGTACAATGTGCCATCGGCCAAGCCAAGCATTAAATCCTCATCATTATCACCATCAATATCACCGAAAGTTGGAACGAGACCTTTTAAATCTAATGCAGAGACTGATAGATAATCGGCATTAACTAAAGAGAATTCTGGTTCAGTAGCTGTTCCAGTATTTTCGTATAAAAATAAACGACCTTTATCTACGCCAGTAAGGGTAAATTGTCCATAACTTCCGACAATTAAATCTTCCAAGCCATCGGCATTGTAATCAAAAAATGTCGGTGCCGCTCCTGCGCCAACATCTAACATATCACCGACTAAGAAGTCGTCTTGAATATATTGAAAATCAGGAAATGCATCAGAAGTTTGATTTTCGTAGAATTGTGTGCATAAGATATTTTCCGAAGCATTCGGTTCGTTTGGAGCAATTAATAAATCCTTTTTATTGTCATTATTAACGTCTAAATGAAATGCAGCCGGAAAAATATCCATCTGAATGGGGACATCATAACTTGGAAAGTTTGAATCTTTGGCATTCATCCAAGCAGTATCTGCATTATAGCCATTGGTCAACATCGTCATATTTGAAAACGAAATATCGCCCAAAAGAATTTCTTTTGCACCATCATTATTTAAGTCTAAACTCAGTGTAAAAGAACCTGCATGTCTTGAACTACCATTGTTTAAACCATGAATCGTATCAAGCTGATTCCCTTTTTCGCCTTTACCTACAAAGTAAATTGTTCCATAACAAGAATCGATGCCCGTTGAAAGATTTACATCATTTGTAACGGGTGACTCTAGGAATCTTCCCCAACAATCGGTGCGTAATTCAAAAATCAAACTATCGCAGCCATAACCCATTTCTTGCGACATATTTTCATAATAGACCATATAGCCTCCGGTCTGTCTGAAACTTAGAATATCTAAATCGCCATCGCCATCAATATCATCAATCGCAGGAATATCTGTATTAATGACATTTACAACCGCTGGAAAATTACTCGCTGGGGTGTAATAAAACAACACATCGGTAAACCAAACTGGATTCGGATAAAATGGAATACGACTGAAAATTAATTCATTATTGGAATTATAACTTCCTTGCCAAACGGCAATGCCATCAATCGGTTGAATTGGACGGGCGAATAAATCTGGAATTCCATCACAATTATAATCACGCGTTAAAGCCCATTTATTGGCATCCGGAAAATTTTTGGCATATTTGGGCGCGTAAGTATAATCTATAGTATTCGGTGTTCCATTATTGATAAAAGTAAAAAAACGATTATCGGTTCTATCAAAAACGATTAAATCATTGATACCATCATTATTTAAATCTGGATCAGAATATTGCGGATTATTTAAACCACCTAAATCGCCAAGCGTCAAGGTTTTATTGTTTTCTTTCAAGTCAATTGGCAAATGAAATAATCGCTGTTGTCCGTAACTTTGGACGGACAAAATCAGTAGGAAAAATAATAATTTTAATTTCATAATATACTTTTTTAGAAAATTAGGAAGTAATAATTTCACCGTTTCATTGTAATCACTTTACGAATTATTTCGTTGTCTTACCGTTATACGATTGTCTATGAAATAATTGAACAATGAAAAGAGGAACAAAGTAAACGAAGTTCGTAGATAATATTTGTCAATAAATATGATAAACGAAAAGGTAAGGAACAGGAATTAACTAAATTTAGTTTTATTCGGTAGCTTAGTTTTCTCAGTTTTCTTAGTTTTGCATCAAAGATGGACGTTTATCGGGATAAGTAATCAAATTTGAAGTGGAAATTAAGGGAAAAAGAAGCCGCAGACAATCTAAATTTATTTCATGCTCATTTCTAAGTTGGAAAATATAGTGAGTTATCCTCAAAATTTAACGTATTTTTGATTCGGAAAATAACTATTTTATTAGGTAGAAATATGTTTTGATATTGAAATGCTATCAATTCATTTTGAGTGAATGAAAAAAACCGATACGGTTTAATATACGCAGAAACCAGTAGCCAGAGATGACAAAACAAAAAATTCGATTTATTATTAATCCACATTCTGGTGTTCAAGAGAAACATCAGATAGAATCGTCTATCAAAAATCTATTGAATTATGAAAAATATGATTACGAAATTGAGTTTACGAAATACGCCGGTCATGCGATTGGTTTGGCAAAAGATGGGGTGGCAAAAGGTTTTGATATCATAGTCGCTGTTGGTGGCGATGGTTCGGTGAATGAAGTAGCGGCTGGTTTGATTGGGACAGAGGTAATCATGGGAATTCTGCCGTTAGGCTCGGGAAACGGTTTCGCAGGACATTTGGGACTTGGACGAAAATTAAAATATGCACTGAAAGTTATCAATGATGGAAATTCTGCATTAATTGATACTTGTTTGGTAAATGATGAACCGTTTGTGAATCTGGTCGGTTTTGGTTTCGATGGTTTAGTTGCGAAAGCCTTGAAAGGTAGTAAAGTTAGAGGTTTACTTGGTTATATAATGGGTATCTTGCAGTATGTTTTTCGTTATAAAGCATCAGATTTTAGTATTCAAATAGACAATGAACCGGCAATTAATCGACGATGTTATATGCTAAATGTTGTGAACGGAACGACTTATGGTTATAATTTTCATTTTTATTCAAAAGCGAAATTGAACGATGGAATCATTCATGTTTTAATTATTAAAGATGTCGCTCGATGGAGATATTTTGGCTTGTTATATTTGTCTCTTCGTGGAAAATTACACGAAAGTAAAATCGTAGAATTATATGATGCGAGACAGGTTCAAGTTATTCCAAAGGAAGCTATTTTGATGGAAATTGATGGTGAAAGCATTGGTTGCAAAAGTCCGTATAATATTAATATTGTACCAAAATCATTGAAAGTTATTGTGCCGAAAGGCTCTTATTTAATGATGAATTAGGCATTAGTAATTATTTACGTTCTGACGTATTTATTCTTAATTTCTAATTCCACATTAAAAAAATAGGACAATCGTAAGAAAACCGTTTAACGATTAAATCTTCCCCCAGCCCAGCTTTCAAAAGCTCGCTTGTTGTGCGAACGGGTAGGAAAAAGGTGCTAAACGACAGATTTCAATTTTAGTGAAATCGAGTTTTATCGTTTGGCTTTTCTCCTTTTTTTAAGGGAAGGGTCGAGATAGGGATTTACCCGAAAAAGCGATTTTTATTTTCTTGCGATTGCCTCAATTAAAAGAATCATGGGAAAAAAGAATAGAAAAGGTGTCGTATATTCTACGAATAATGATTACGATTATGAGTATCATGAAGATGAACAAGCGGAGACGTTACCGCCTCAGCAGCAAAATTTGCGAGTGATGATTGATAGAAAAAAGCGAAAAGGAAAGGAAGTTACTTTGGTAACTGGTTTCGTTGGAACGCCGGATGATTTAAAAGATTTGGGCAAAACCTTGAAAACTAAATGTGGTGTTGGAGGTTCTGCGAAAGATGGAGAAATCATTATTCAGGGTAACCATAAAGAAAAGGCATTAAAGTTGTTATTAGAGTTAGGGTATAAAGCAAAGCCTTCAGGTGGATAATTTCCTAAAATTCAATTATATACAAATGTTAAGATTTATTTATGTGGTATTTTTATCAGTAATTGCCTTTAATACAGCAATTAATGCACAAGGAGAAACGATTCCAGAATCAGTATGGAAAGATAGAACGGAATATAAAGCTGCCGAAAAATTAGTGACAAAATATATCCGAGAGATAGAGGAAAATCCGGTCGAAAACTTGAAAAATAAAGAGAAAATAGATTTTGTCTTACGCTGGATTTTGGGTTGTCCTTATATTGCGATTAAACTTAAAAACGGTTACTTCGAAAAAATATTAACAGATCCTAATTATGCATTTGCAAATTATGCCGCTTGCGGAATCCTTTTTGGGGAAGTATTATATTATTTAGAAAATCCATTCGATAGAAATAGAAAAAATGCTCTCCGAAACGGCGTGTATTATACGATGGAAATGTACAAAAAATTGAAGGTTTATAATGATGAAACGACTTGCGAAATCTTGGAATTATTTATTCGATTAGAAGATGATAATACATTGAATAAGTTTATTTTCTTGGATAACTAGGGTCGAAGAAACCGATACGATTCAAAATGTAATAGAAAAGTCAAATAGTAAAAAAATCCTCAATGGGCGAAAGCTTGTTGAGGATTTTTTTATGTAATTATTTAAATAAAAACTATTTTAAATAGTATAAAATACTGATAATCAGTTGTTAGTTGTGTTTAAAAATAGGTTATAAATATATTATATTAAGAATAAGTTATTTTTTTTAATGATACTTCCCTGTATCATTGCAGTATAAGAAAAAGGTAAAATTGAAATATCGATAAATAACATTAATAACATATTATCTGTATCGGTAAATGAAAGTATTTTGGAGGACTAAATATCAGTTAATCTTGATTTGTAATTATTGATAATATGATAGTAAAATCAAGGCGTTCTGCTGTGCTGCCTCTCAAATAAAATATCAAGGAAATATCAATTTTACAAATGGCATCGGTGTGCGGCATTTTAAAGTATCAAAAAACCACAGAAAGGTGCAGTATATCGATATGAAATTTAATAATTGTTTGATAATCAGTGTTTTAAATAAGTATATCGAATTTATTTTAAACCGAGATTAGCAGACTAAATATGTTGACAAAAAAATATCTACTGAAAAATATAATATCTAATTATTATGAAAAAAATATTTCTATTATCAATGTTTAGTTTCCTATTTCTATGTTCGAATCAATCACTGGCATCGCATAATTTAGGAAGCGAGATTACGTACACCTGTTTAGGTGGAAATCAATATGAAGTCATACTGAGTGTGTATCACGATTGTAACGGAGTTCCGATGTCTAACTCAGTGAATGTGAATCTATCTTCAAGCTGTTCAAATTCAAATGCAACATTAACGAAATCTACGGCTTCTCCTTTTGATATTACGCCGGTTTGTGCGACGACTACAAGTGCTTGTAGTGGTGGTTCTGGTTATGGCATTCATAAAAGTATTTATACAGGAATCGTCATTTTATCCCCCTGTTCGGATTGGCAAATTAGTTATTCTTCTTGTTGTCGAAATGCTTTACTTGCCAACCTTCAAAATCCAAGTACACAATCTCATTATGTATCCGCATTATTGGATAATTCTACAGCTGCTTGTAATAATTCGCCAGTTTTCGAATCTGATCCAACGCTTTTTAGTTGTATCGGTGATACGACTTACCATAGTTTCAATGCGAACGAAATCGATGGGGATTCATTGGTGTATAGTTTAGCACCTTGTAATAACGCTGCAAATACGTCATCAACTTATAATGCCGGTTTTACTGCGACAACGCCGTTCACTGGTACGACTTCTATTGATGCTCAAACTGGTTTATTAACAGTTTTTGCAACGGTTGCTCAAGCTTCTGTGATTTGTGTGAAAGTAGAAGAATATCGTAATGGTGTGAAAATCGGTGAAGTTATTCGAGATATTCAAGTGACGATGTTGGCTTGTGGAAATGGATTGCCGAAAGTTCGCCTAATTAATAATGGGAATATTGCGACGAATTCAGCTCATATAATTTCTATTGGAAATCCAATTACATTAAACTTTTTCATTTATGATGCAGAAGTTCAAGCTGGAACACAAATACTTTCAGCCGCTTTGGGGAGTAATTATCCGACCGCAACAACAAGTTTCAATGCAGCAACTTCTATGTTTAGTTTTATTTGGACGCCGACAGCGGCAGACGTTGGAACAAATTATATAAACATTGAATTTAATGATAACAATTGTCCGTATATCGGTGAAAATCAGTATACCGTTGTCATTGACGTATTATCCGGCCCTTATGTAACTGCAAATGATGATTCATTTGCTGGAATAGAAAATACACCAATTACAGGTGATGTTTTAACTAATGATTTATCAAATGGAGTAATCACGGTTACCAATACGCCAATATCTCCTACTAGCGGAACTTTCACATTGCTTCCTTCGGGGACATTCACCTATACGCCAAATTTCGGTTTTGTAGGAATCGATTCCTTTATTTATGAAGTTTGTGATGGAACGCCAATTTGTGATATCGCAACTGTTTTATTAAATGTTCAACCGACTCCATTACCAGTTATTAATATTATCGACACGATTGTTTTGGGCTTAGATTACAATATGTATTACTGCTTAACCGACTCTTCCTATTTTACCGCAGATACATTAAATAATGCTGTAATGACTTTCGTCAATAATTCTTGTTTTTCCATACTTGGAAATGTTTTGGGAATGGATTCGACGACGTTAAGCTCCGCAAACGAAATTGTGAATTTCTATATCACGGTAGAAGCTGGAGTTTGGCCGGGCGATTCTGATGATGATGGAACTTCAAATAATATCGATTTATTAAATATTGGAATAGCCTATGGAGCAGTTGGTGTTCCGAGAAGTCAGCAATCTATCCTTTGGGAAGGTTATTTAGCTGACGATTGGGGAACAGGTTTCTCAAATGGTTTAGATTATAAATACGCTGATGCCAATGGTGATGGAACAATTGACGCAAATGATACAACGGCAATTCTTCAAAACTGGGGATTGAGTTACGATAAAAATGGTGGCGGAAATGGCACACCGATTTATTTGGAAACTGATTCTATGACGATTGTTAATGATTCATTGATTTATATTCCGATTGTATTAGGCAGTATTCAAAACCCAGTGAGTAGTATTTACGGTTTAGCTTTTACGGTTAGTTATAGTTCAGGTTTGGTAAAAGATAGTTCTGTGATGATTCATTTTGAGCCTTCCTGGTTGGGAACGACCGGTATTGATATGATTTCGATTGATAAAGATTTTTATGATAATGAATTAACGGAAGTTGCGGTAACTCGTATTGATGGTTTTAATATGAGCGGTGGCGGACAAATCGGTAGAATGTGTTTTACCATTCAAGATGATATTATTCGTGGGGTAGATTCCATTTTTACTTTTGAAGTTTTCAATGTTACAGCAATTGATAATAACGAGGCCATCGTTGATATTCAAGGTGTCGACCGTGAGATTCATTGGGAAACGATTTTAGGAATTGCGAATAATACGCAAACGATTGATTTATCAAATCACATCAATATTTATCCAAATCCTGCGTCAAATTATTTGAATATCGAAGCGAAAGATGTTCAGATTGAAACGATTGAAATCTACGATTTAACTGGTCGTCGAGTTTTACAAGATCAAAATTTAATTAATAACCGATTGAATAACTCGTCTCGACAGCTTGGGATTAATAATTTATCAAACGGAATGTATATCGTCCACGTTAAAACGAACTTGGGCGTTTGGAATGAGAAAATTACAGTTTTTAAATAAAAAATAACGATTGATAAAGTTTGAAAACAGCACTCAACTTCCTAAAGTTGAGTGCTGTTTTTTTTTAGAAAGCAAGTCCTTTTTATTAAAAAGTAAATGATAACTTGACTTACTACTTAGGTGAATGTATTTTTATTTTATCAATAATGATTCGTTAGTAACGACGGATTTACTGGTTTTTTTAAACGGCGTATTGTTATTTCCTTCTTATCTTGACAAAAAATAAAGAACCAAAATAAACTAAATGCAAAACATGTCAAAATCTGTATTCGATAAAATGATGGAAACCGACTATTTTAGCCAATGGTTGGATATTCGATTAGTTGAAATTAGCGATGGAAAATGCGTTTTAGAAATGACCGTTCGCAAAGAAATGTTGAATGGATTCGCAATTTTGCATGGTGGCGTAACTTTTGCTTTTGCGGATAGTGCGTTCGCTTTTGCGAGTAATTCTCACAATAAATTAAGTGTATCGCTGACCGCTTCGATGACGTATTCAAAACCTGCAAAAGAAGGGGATATTATTGTTGCAACCGCTATAGAATTAAGTCTGACCAATAAAACGGGAACTTACGATGTCGTGGTTTCTAATAAAAACAATGGTGAAACGATAAGTTTGTTTCGTGGAACAGTTTATCGGACAAGTCGAGAAGTACGGTGAATTTTCATCATTAAACTAACAAGCGTTAGTTTAATCCATCAAATTATTTCACCGTTGAATTTATATTCCTAAATTTGTAGCAAAGAACTCAACCATAAATTGTGTTGGTTTCCCCACGAGGCTTCGGGACAAGCAAAACCAACACGGTTTGATGCTAACAAAAAATACTATGCAAAAATTAAAAAACTACGCTTTAGGCGAATGGCAAGCACACAAAGGCGACGGCATTCCGCAATATAATGCTATCACAGGCGAAGTGATTTCAACTTGTGGAAATGATGGTTTATCGTTCGGTGATATGGCAGATTATGCTCGAAAAGTTGGAAATAAGAACTTACGTAAAATGACATTTCAAGAGCGAGGTTTGATGCTTAAAGCATTGGCACTGCACATGAACGGAATTCGTAAAAAATATTATCCAATCAGTTATTTAACTGGCGCAACCAAAAGCGATAGTTGGGTGGATATTGATGGTGGAATCGGGACGATGTTTGCTTATGCGAGTTTGCGGAAGCAATTCGGTAACGAGCCACACTTTGTAGAAGGCGAACATGCTGCATTATCAAAAGAGGGTACTTTTATCGGTCAACATATTTTAGTACCGAAACGAGGTGTTGCGGTTCATATTAATGCTTTTAATTTTCCAGTTTGGGGTATGTTAGAAAAATGTGCGGTGAACTGGTTGGCAGGAATGCCAGCAATCGTGAAACCGTCTGAACATACTTCATTTTTGACACAAGCATTTGTGGAAGGTATGATTCAATCAGGTATTTTACCAGAAGGTGCTTTACAGTTGGTTTGTGGAAATGGTCACGGGATTTTAGATCCGTTGGATTCGCAAGATGTGATTACATTTACCGGTTCTGCTTCGACTGGTCGTAAGTTGAAAGCAATGCCACATATTATTAATAATTCTATTCCATTTACGATGGAAGCAGATTCTCTGAATGCTTCGGTTTTGGGTGAAGATGCGAAACCTGGTACAGAAGAATTTGACTTATTTATAAAAGAAGTTCGCCGTGAAATGACGATAAAAGCTGGTCAAAAATGTACGGCAATTCGTAGAGTTATCGTTCCGGAAAACTTAGTGGAAGCCGTTCAAATTGCGTTAAGCAAACAATTAGCAAGAACAACTATCGGAAATCCAAATAATAAAGATGTCCGAATGGGAGCGATTATTAATAAAAATCAAGTGGCGAATATTCGTCGTGGAATTGAGGAATTGAGCAAAAGTTCTGAAATTGTTTACGGTGGTATGGACAGTGATTTTGAGGTACTTGATGCCGATAGAAATAAAGGTTCATTTATGCAACCCACTTTATTTTTAAATTCAAAACCATTCGAAAATTTAGCATCTCACGAAATCGAAGCATTCGGTCCAGTAAGTACGATTATGCCGTATAAAACGATGGACGAAGCGGTGGAATTGGTACAAATGGGGAAAGGTTCTTTGGTGAGTTCGATTGTTACAAATGATGATAATTTGGCAAAAGAATTTGTCATTGGTGCGGCTTCACATAATGGACGGATTTTGATTTTAAATAGGGAATCTGCAAAAGAAAGCACTGGTCACGGTGCACCGATGCCGTTATTAGTTCATGGAGGTCCTGGACGTGCCGGAGGCGGCGAAGAAATGGGCGGCGTTCGTGGTGTAAAACACTTCATGCAACGCTGTGCCATTCAAGGTTCACCGACGTCTATTACCAATGTGACCAATGTTTTCCAACCTGGTTCAAAGTACAAAGAAGCGATGATTCATCCGTTTAGAAAACACTTTGAAGAAATTGAAATTGGAGAAACTGTTTTTACGCATAA
>Ga0209712_10001917_pt1 | contig 17460 bp, 16 predicted proteins | sample ArcOceMetagenome_FD_187443 | JGI IMG/M metagenome (GOLD analysis project Ga0209712, IMG submission 187443) | Marine eukaryotic phytoplankton communities from Arctic Ocean - Arctic Ocean - Greenland ARC118M Metagenome (SPAdes) (version 2) | ecosystem: Environmental > Aquatic > Marine > Oceanic...
TTCTTCTGACGCAATATCAACACACTGCGCTAAATCTATACTCGAAATATTCAAACTTTCACACAAGCTTTCATCAACGCTATCATCGTAAGTAAACTCATCTGGATGGCTATCAACTAACGCTAATCGAGACGCTAAATAAAGCACCTTTACATCTTTATTAATTTGAATCGTTTTAGCCTCATTGAAATGACGAATAGGCAGAATGATTTTTTCAGGTAATTGCCATATTTTGAGTAATTCGGCAGAAATGTCAGTATAAGTAAAACCTAATGTTTTTTTTTGTAGTGCCCAGGGTAATTGTTCTGGTGTATATTGTTCACATTTTTGAGCAATTTCAGGGGTTATTTTTGCAACGATCAATTCCCCAAAATTTTGTAAAAGCCCCGCAACAAAAAGTCGTTCAATATCCCGGATACCTGCTTTTATTGCTAAGTTTTTAGTTGCTAAACCACAAAAGATGCTCATTCGCCAAAAACGTTTTAAATCGATCGCCTGATTGGAGAAGTGTTTAAATGCTGTTGCTGCAACATCCACTAACATCATGTTATAGATAGCTTGTGTACCTATAATCGTAATGGCACGTGAAATAGTACTAATTTCACCTGGGAAGCTATAAATAGCACTGTTAGCAATTTGCAATAAACGAGAGGTCATCGAAGGGTCTACACTGATCACATTGGCAAAATCTGCAATCACTGAATTTTCATCCTCCATCAACGCTTTTATTTTAAAGCAAGCATCAGGAAGGGCAAAAGAGCCATTGGCTTGTAACGCGTATTTATGTGCATCCATTTGATTATCAATCTTTTTTATAAAGTCATCTTCACAGTGTAGCTTGTTGCTTTACATCAGAAAACAAAAAAACGCAGCGATTTTCATCACTGCACTTTTATCGTTTCAATTATTATGGGTTATTGAGCGAAAGTTTTACCAAAAAAGTCGCCTTGATTCCAGGTCGGCCGTTTTTCACCATTAGCTATTTCTAAACCTATCATCATATTAACTTCTGCAAAACTTGCTGCTGCATCGTAATTAATAGGTAAAGTTATTTCATCGCTGTGTTGATGATAATGATTTTTAAGAAAATCACCAAACACCGCACCACCATCAATTTCAGGATCTTTAGATTGAAATCCTGTCATTAGAAACACTGAAGGTACGCCGGCTTTCACAAAACTATAGTGATCACTTCGTGTAAAAAGTGCTTGATCTGGCATTGGATCATCACTCAAAGACAAATCAATCTTTTTCGCTGCACTTGCAACGATAGGGCCTAAACTTGAATGTGTTGCACCAAAAGCAATAACATCAGCAAACGGGTATAAAATTAAAGGCATATCTAAATTCACATTAGCGACCATTTGCATAACAGGCACGGTTGGATTTGTGGCGAAATAGCTAGAGCCAAGTAATCCTTTTTCCTCTCCCGTTACAACAACGAATAAAATAGAACGTTTAGGATTTTCAGGCATCGTTGATAATAAACGCGCAGTTTCTAATAAAATTGAAACACCAGAAGCATTATCTAATGCACCATTATTGATTTTATCTTCGTGGTCATCATGGCTACTAACACCGATGTGATCCAAGTGAGCACTAAAGACCACATACTCATCTTTTAATGTTGGGTCACTGCCTTCAATAGACGCAATAATATTAGGACTAGTAATTTCTTCATGACGACTTTTGCTTGCCATTTTTACACTTGATTTCAATGCGAAACCTTTGATAGCAACATTATTAGTATCGTCAGTAAGCACATCTTCTAATTTACGTTCTGCTCCCTCAAATAGTGCATGAGCATGCTCAGCACTTAAATATGCACCACCTTTAATTTCAGGATACTTACCAAAAGGCATACCATTTTTGTCTAACCAACTTAAACGTGGAGCGTCAGCGTATGTTGCGCTTTTAGCAAAAGTACGAACAGCATCACGTTTTGGTGTATGAATCGTAATGAAACCTACCGCGCCATTTTTAACGGCGTGTTTTATTTTCTCACTACCTGAACCAATATGAGCACCTTCTTCAGAAGGTAAATCATCAGGACGTCCCGTTAATACAACAACAATCTTACCTTCTACATCGATATCTTTGTAATCGTCGTAACCAAAGTCTTCAGAAACTATGCCATAACCAACAAAAACAGTTTCACCGGTAATGGTAGCTTCTGTAACTATGCTGTCGCCACTCATAATAAAAGCGTCTTTAAAAGCTAAGTCAACAGTACCCGAAGCATTAGTAATTGAAAATTCTGCACTGTTTTCTTCGAGAAAAGATTTTCTGAAAGTTACTTGTTGCTCAAAACCGTCAAGTTCTCCCATCGGGGTTAAACCGAGTTGCTTAAAGTATGACTTCACATAATTGGCCGCAATTTGATAACCAGCACTGCCTGTATCTCGACCTAATAAAGTATCATCCGCTAAAAACTCAAGATGAGCCTTAATATTATTTTCATTTACTTGTGGCGTTTTTGTTACCATCGGCGATGTTGATTGATTGCTTTGTCCGCACGCAGACAAAAATGCAAGGCTTAGTAAACTTACACTGGCTATTAATTTAAATTTCATTGGCTTCTTCATATTATTAATTAAATTTTGGAATATACTTTATGCATACTGGCATATGGATATCACTATAATCATTGTAAAAGTAAAACTCTACTATTCTAATAAAGCTATTTGAAAGCAGTATCATTAAAAAATAGGCACGCCTTTATCTTCTTTAACATTTTCAGTGACTACATAAGTATGTGTTTGTGAAACAGCAGGTAATTCAACGATCATACCTAATACTTCACGATACGCATCCATATTGGCAAAACGCAGTTTTAGTAAATAGTCAAAACCACCTGCAATCATATGACATTCAACCACTTCTTTTATTTTTACAACCTCGACTTTAAATTTTTCAAATACATCACTGGTCGTTCTATCAAGCGTAACCTGAATAAATGCTGACATACCATAATTGAGTTTGATGGAGTTCAAAACAGCACGATAGCGCTCAATATATCCTTCTTTTTCTAAACGTCTTACTCTTTCTAGACAAGGACTAGCGCTCAAATTGATTTTCTTAGCTAAGTCATTGTTAGCAATTCGACCGTCTTTTTGGAGGGTGTCTAATATTGTTAAATCAATACGATCAAGTGCTCGGGCTTTAATTGAATTCATCATTTTGAACTTATCATGTTTAAGTTTTATTTTTGGATTATAAAGTACTTCAGAATTAAAAAATACACTAATACCTTTTGTAAGTAATTCTATAACACCACTTTAAATTTGTGACTATACTTTCCTTATATCCCTCAATTAACTTTCTGAAAATATTAATATCCCTCAATTAACTTTCTGAAAATATTATATGTTGTCATAAAAATGGTGATAAAAAAGAAGCTAGATCAAATGATATAGCTCCTTTTCATTAACCTTGCTAAAAATCACTTTAATAAGTAATTTTCAGCTTCGTCAGGCGGCATAGGTTTCGCGTAATAATAGCCTTGCCCATACATACAAGCCATCGTTGTTAATAACTGTGCGTCAGCTAAGTTTTCAATACCTTCACCTACAGTAGCCATTTGCAAATTCGTAGCTAAATCTATAATCGTTTTTATGATAGCCTGATGATTGTCATGCTCATGAATATTGTTGATAAAAGAACGATCTATTTTGAGTACATCAATAGGAAAACGATGTAAATAACTGAGACTCGAATAACCCGTACCAAAATCATCAAGTAGAATTTTAACACCGAGTTTTTTTAGTGCATTCATATTATCTAACACTAAGTCGCTACTTTCTAATAAAGCACGCTCTGTTAACTCAACCCTTAATTGATTAGGTTTTATGCCAACACGTCGAATTATTTCCTCAATATCAGCTGATAACGTTGTACTAAAAAAATGATCTCCGTATAAATTACAGCTAACGTATAAATCATTTCGGCTACAGGCTTTTTCCCATGCTTTTAGCTGTAGACAAGATTTTTCTAAGATAAGGAAATCAATCGCCATGACTAAATTAGTTTCTTCAGCTAGAGGAATAAAGTCATTAGGATAGACAAAACCACGTTTGACACTTTTCCAGCGAGCAAGGGCTTCAAAACCCACAACGTTCTCATTTCGTAAATCAACTATTGGCTGAAAGTAAGGTGAAAATTCATTATTTGATATACCTTCACGAATATCAGCTTCCAGTTCCAAGGCATTTTGAACCTTATTATGCATACTAGAGTCAAAAACTTCATAACGGCCTTTGCCTTTATCTTTTGCGTGATACATGGCGGTATCTGCATCGCGAAGCATAATATCTGCACTGTCATAACGTTCATCATTAAATAACACGCCAATGCTTGTGCCAATAAAAATACTTTGATTTTCAATAATGAAAGGGGCTGCTAAAAAATCAGTAATCCGCTGAGCAATGTCATAGGCTTCAGCATTAGAATCGAGATCTTCAATCAAAATGACAAATTCATCACCACCTAAACGAGATACGGTGTCTTTGTCTCTGACCAGTACTTTCAGCTCTTTCGCTATTTCTTGCAGAAGTAAATCACCTGCGTGATGCCCTAAACTATCATTAACCACTTTAAATCGGTCAAGATCTAAAAATAACACTGCAAATTTTAAATCAACTTTTCGTTTATGGCAGGCAATAGCATGGTTCAATAAATTGATAAACAAAGTACGATTCGGTAAACCGGTTAATATATCGTGTGATGCCGTATGTCGTAATTGTTCTTCTGCTTGCTTTCTTTGTTTTATCTCATCTTCTAACGCGACTGTTCTTAACTTTACTTGTTGTTCTAGGAGAATATGAGATTGTCGTTCAAATGCTAATAACTCACGACGCTTAATAGCAGAAGACACATGCTGAGAGACAAATTTTAATAGCTCGGCATCTTGCTTTGTAAATTTTGTCGCTAAATTATAACTTTGTAAAACCATTGCTCCTAATACCACACCAGAATGTATCAAGGGCACACCGAGCCAAGATTTAGTTGCTTGCTGCGGCTCTGTCGTTTCACCTTGTTCGTATAAGGCATACATTTGCTGATAATTAAGTAATTGTGTTTCACCACAGCGAATAATATATTCAGTAAAACCTTTTCCTAATGTTCTCGGTTGAGAGTCAACTTCTACATCTTTAGAGTTTTGATCTAAGTAATATACGAAAGAGAGCGTTTTTGATTTTTGATCATATTTAGTGATATAAAAATTTTGTGCGTTTATTAACTGACCTACGATGTTATGAACCATCGAATAAAACTCATCGATATGAAGTGTAGCATCATTGGTTAGTGCAGATATTTTAAAAAGTGACTCTTGCAATAACTCTGATTTTTCTTGCTCTCTAATTTTCTGCATAAGCTCACGAGTACGAGAATTTACTGCGTTTTGTAAACGCTCATGGTCTTGTAATCGTGTCATCGCTGAGACAATATGTTGAGCAGTGAATTCCATTAACTCAAGATCGACAGTTTGGTAACGGGTTTCTTCAGAATAACTTTGAACAGCCATTACCCCAATAACCACGCCATTATTCAACAATGGCACACCAAGCCAATCAGTGCTGTCTGTGCCTAAACGTTTAATTGATTTATTACTTATTAATGTTGCAGCAACTTCTGGCGTTGCTAATAAGGAACGAGCCGTTTCAATAACATAGCACGTCATCGAACCTTCAAACTCTTTAAGGAGAAATTTCCCCAAAGGATACTCATCTTTTTCATCCACATGGTAAACAAACTCTAACGTAGATAATGTTTGGTCGTATAAAGCAACATAGAAATTTTCAGCCCGCATAATAGCGGCAAAAGAGTGGTGAACTTGTGCAAAAAAAGTACTTAAGTCGGCACAGTCGTGTGATAACTGGTTTAATTTAAAAAGTGCAGTATAACGATCTTCAAGTTTACGATATTTGTCGAGTAAAGAAATGTCTTCTTTTGCTAACAGATTATCGTTCAATTTATCAAGTTCGTTATTTGAAGAGGCTGTCATAAATACATTCGAGATAGGATAATAGACTTACTAATCATCATGCCGTTAATTATGTAAAATATCCACTAGATGAAAGAGAATATTAACAATTTTTAACCGTATTACAGTAAAGGAGCAAAAGACTCCTTTACTATTTATGGCTTGAATATAAATATATTACTTATGATAAGGCTTACTTAAACGGTGCACTGATTCAATAAAGTGCCCAGCGTGTTCGGGGTTCACATCAGGGTGAATACCGTGACCTAAATTAAAGACGTGTCCTGTACCGCCTTCTCCAAAGCCGGCAAGAATTTTTCCAACCTCTTGTTCAATTCGAGGTAGTGGTGCGTAAAGCATCGACGGGTCCATATTGCCTTGTAAAGCAACTTTATCACCAATACGTGCTTTCGCATTTTCAATATCAATGGTCCAATCAAGCGCAACGGCATCACAACCTGTTGCTGCAATAGATTCTAACCACATGCCGCCATTTTTAGTAAATAAAGTTACGGGTACTTTGCGACCGTCGTTATGACGGGTTAAACCATCAACAATCTTTGCCATATACTGTAATGAAAATTCGTTATAGTCACGTGGAGATAAAACGCCGCCCCAGGTATCAAATACCATGACTGATTGTGCGCCAGCAGCAATTTGTGCATTCAAATAAGAAGTTACAGAATCTGCTAATTTATCTAATAACATGTGTAATGCTTGGGGTTCTGAAAACATCATTTTTTTGATTTTGGTGAAGGCTTTTGAACTGCTGCCTTCAATCATGTATGTAGCTAATGTCCATGGGCTACCAGAAAAACCAATAAGTGGAACTTCACCTTTCAATTCTTTACGGATAGTACGCACTGCGTTCATTACATATTGTAATTCAACTTCAGGATCAGGAATGCCAATTTTTTCTATATCGGCTTTACAAGTGATAGGACGCTCAAATTTTGGTCCCTCTCCAGTTTCAAAATATAAACCTAATCCCATTGCATCTGGAATGGTTAAAATATCACTAAATAAAATGGCAGCGTCAAGTGGAAAGCGACGTAATGGCTGAATAGTCACTTCACAGGCAAGATCGGCATCACGACATACCGACATAAAATCACCAGCGTTTTTGCGAACTTCACGGTATTCAGGTAAGTAACGCCCTGCTTGTCTCATCATCCATACAGGCGTGTAATCTACAGGCTCACGCAAAAGTGCGCGTAAATAAGTATCGTTTTTTAATTCAGTCATTAAATGTCTTCCCCTTTTTATATGCGCACATTCTAACACTAGCATTTTTTTTGGTCTATATTCTAAATCAATTCTTATACGGAATAATTACGTCTAAAAAAATTGATTATCAATAAGAGATAACTTTATCAATCACTTAAAATTCGTCACTTAAAATATTGTAACGAAAGTTACTTTATACGAAAAAAATCGTGGTATAAATGCTCTATTAAAGTTGTTGCGTTAGCTTTTTGGCTTTGCTATAAATTGTCCCGCGTTAAAGAAGAACACTAAATAATAATAATAATAAAAGAAATAATTAAAAAGAAGCTAGTATAAACTAGACCTACAGCGAGCAATTCAAGCCTTACACTTTGTAAGGCTTTTTTATTGCCTAAAGATAAAGATTCACACTTAAAAGTGTTTATTTATATAGCCTATAAAAAGTCACGGTTAAAAATAATTTTTACTAAGCCCACCTAATAAAAAGATATTTCAATAAATAGGTAATCTTCTCAGTAGAGATTAAAGCAACCGCTAACATTTCAATTTTTATCTATTGATAAATGACGTTGAAATATTATGATCTTAAGGTGAATGTCACTAACACGATACCATGGTCTGTACTTTCACCATCACGTTCGAAAATAGGATTAATTAAATGTCTATCGTAAGTATCATAACCACTGACCTGATAGAGACTGTCGTGATAACTAGCATCAAATTCACATGACAATAAAATATAATCAAGTACGGAACTACCTGCGCCAAAATAATGGGTTGGCTTACGTATTGGCTTTTCTTCTAGATCAGCTTCACTGGCTTCATTAATTACCGCTACTTCAAACAAATTCCATGCGTCATTTAAGCAATATTTAGCAAGATAGGCATCACGGTCAATAGAAGAAACAAAACGTAAGGTGTTTGTAAGTAAATGGCTTAATATGCCGTCAGATAACGTGTTATTAAAATCCCCCATGAGTACCATAGGGTTTCCAGTCGCTTCACGCCGCTCAATCATATCAATCATGAGTAAGGTCGCTTCACTACCACGCTTTATAGTTGACCCCCAACTACCCGCTACTTGTGCTTTTAAGCTTTCAATAATAGTTTTTTCTGGCGAGCGACTTTTATCTGTCTCATCTAATTCAATCATTGACCGTTTAGATTTAAAATGCACAACATAACAATCACATTTGCCCAGATGAGGCATTTCAACCGTAGCTCTGAGTACTTTTCGGCTGAAAGAAAAATCAGGCGCTAAACCTAATGTTTCAGCAAGTTCAGCATTTGGCTTTACCGCGGCAACTTCAACAATAGGATAACGAGAAGCAATAGCTACAACAGGACTTCTATAAATAAAATCATCAATAACATCGGGTTGATCAACCACCTCAAAATAATCATAACCTTGCGCTACAACTAATCCTTTTAGCGATCCCGGGCTAAAAACTTCTTGAAAGCCAATAATATCAGGCTGATATTCATGTAAATAATCAGTAATCCAACGTTGTTTTTTCTCCCACTGCGCTTTACTGTATATACGCTCAAAATCATAATAAGCATTGGGCGGCTCAAGATAATTGAACAAGTTAAAGGTCGCTATTTTAAGTTGAGTACTTGTTACTGATATCGATTCAGGAAGCAGTATCTCGTTTGTTTCTTTTTGATCTGGGTGACTGATCATGATAACTCGACTCTGATTATTATGGGCTGTATAAAATAAGCTTAGGCTATAATTTTCTTTCGGATTTGACTCGCACATTCTGCTAATACAATTGCACCCGCCGTTGAAACATTCAATGAATTGCCCATACCAAACATAGAAATGTGTATTTGGTGATGGCTTAATTTCAATGCGGCTTCGCTCACGCCTTTGCGTTCATTACCCAATACCAATACACAAGGCGATGGATAATTAACAGCTTTATAATCAACAGACTCTTGGCATAGCTCGACACCAAAAACAGTGTACCCTTTATCAATTAACGTTTGTAAACTTGACGTCGTGCTATCGCTATATTCAATACAAACCCATTTAGCTTCATTTCGAGATGCTTTTTTTAACTTCTTATCTGAAATCGTTAGCGCTCCACAGACAATGATTTTCTCGATAGCAAAAGCATCGGCTAAACGAATAAAAGAACCAATATTATAACTATTAGTTACATTATCTAATACGAGTATTAAGGGCGTTTTGGGCTGATTTACATATACATCTCGTGTGGGTTTATGTTCTCTAAGATCTTCTTTACTAAGCTGTATTTTTGAAGGCATGATAGCGACTCTTATTATGTGCTAATGAAATGGCATCGTTGTCTTGGCCAAAACATTAACACTGTATTTCATTTTTATTATCTAGATGGCTGCTAGACTAGGGCGAAAAATTCTAGCGGCCTTTCCACGTTAAGTTTAAGGACGATGCAGTGACATATAGTTTGAAGTGGGACTATAACCATCTCCACCCATTTTACCAACCGAGTCAATTAACGCTTGGTTTATCCCTTCAGCGCTGTATAAGTCATCTCTGACATAAACACACTTTACATCTAATAGAATCAGGGTTCCACCTGCGGGTAAGTCTCCTAACGTTATCACTTCTCTCAAAGTACATTCGTAACGAATGGGAGACTCTTTGACTGAAAGAGGCTTAACTATTTGGCTAGAGCAATGATCAACCTTAGCAAGATCAAACTCACTCTCATCACAGCTAATGCTAGCACTTGTTAGGTTCATTTTTTCGAGCAATTGACTGTTCACGATATTGACAACGCACTCACCTGTTTCTTTTAAATTCTGCAACGTGTCTTTATCCATTCCACTTCTTTGCGTTACCTGTGTATAAAGAAGCACCGGAGGATTACAACTTGCCACAGTAAAAAACGAATACGGGGCAAGGTTATCAACCCCGCTTGTTGAAAGCGTACTTATCCATGCAATAGGCCTTGGTGTTACTCCACCATTCAACAGGCGATATTTTTCTTGAACACCTAAATCTGAAATATTAAAGTTCATTGAACCCTTCCAACCATTGAGTAAAAGACTGAGAAACTATTTTCACTGTGCACTTGTCGTGATTGAAAAACCATACAGGACTATCTTTTTGTTGTGTTGCACAATCAGCCAGTTTGAAACAGAACATATTTCCCTTACAATCAGATGCGAAAAGCACATGGCCTTTGGGCATACCGCTCATTTCATACAGTTTTGAAAGTGAAAAAACATCGTCTAGGCTAAGGAAATCTTGAACTTCAGAAACATCGACACCTAAATCACAAATTTTTGTCAGTACATTAGGCGTATGAACCAATCCATATGTCGATATTAAATATTTATATGAATCAGGTAAGTAAGCATTTAACTTTGATTCGATTTCTTCAATATCATCAACTTTTATTGGGACCATAGCATTTTTACTGCCCCAGTTTTTTACAAATAAATCAATGCTATCCATCAAGAATACTCCAATATAACTAATGATATTTTTCATTTAAAGTGTGGCATATTCTAACAGCTTGAGAATACGATGGCTAAGATACAGTATTTATTCATACCTTTTTTATCTTTAGCGTTAAAGCCAACTTGGGAGTCATTTTTAGTTTGCAATAAAAAAAGCACCTGAAAGGTGCTTTTTTTTATAAATGGAGTTTTATCTCGAGTTAAAGTTAACTTGCTTTTATACGCTTAATATTAGCGCCTAATGCTTGCAACTTGTCTTCAATATTTTGGTAACCACGATCAATATGATAAATACGATCAACTTGTGTTTCTGTTGTCGCAACTAATCCAGCAATAACCAAACTCGCTGAAGCACGTAAATCAGTTGCCATCACTTGCGCACCATTTAATGATTCAACACCACAAGAAATTGCGGTATTACCTTCAAGGCTAATTTCGGCTCCCATTCGTTGCAACTCAGGGACATGCATAAAACGATTTTCAAAAATAGTCTCTGTCGTTGTAGCAGTACCTTCAGCAATCACATTCAAAGTGACAAATTGTGCTTGCATATCCGTTGGAAAAGCAGGATGTGGGGCCGTGCGAATATTGACCGCCTTAGGACGCTTATTCATCGTTAACTCGATCCAATCGTCACCCGTTGTAATCTCAGCACCTGATTCTTGAAGTTTACTTATTACAGCTTCTAATGCTTTAGGATCCGTGTTTAGACATTTGACCTTGCCTTGAGTAACAGCAGCAGCAACTAAAAAAGTACCGGTTTCAATGCGATCTGGCATTACTCGATATTCTTTACCAAATAACTCAGCAACACCCTCAATTTTTAAGGTATCAGAACCTGCACCAGAAACTTTCGCCCCCATCGCATTTAAGCAATTAGCCAAATCAACAATTTCAGGTTCACGCGCAGCATTTTCAATAGTCGTAATACCTTCGGCTAACGCTGCTGCCATCATTAAGTTTTCAGTACCGGTAACACTAACGGTGTCCATAGAGATCGTTGCGCCCTTTAATCGACCATTATTGCGAGCAATGATGTAGCCATTTTCAACGTCTATATCTGCACCCATTAACTTTAAACCGTGTATATGTAAATTCACAGGTCTTGCGCCAATAGCACAACCACCAGGTAACGACACTTCAGCATGACCAAAACGAGCCAATAAAGGGCCTAAAACTAAAATAGAAGCGCGCATTGTTTTAACTAACTCATAAGAAGCGCGACATTGATCAATAGTACTACCATCAATCACTAATTGATTATCACCGGACCAGTGAACTTTAGCCCCTAATTGGCTGAGGAGTTTAATGGTAGTTTCAATATCATTTAACTTAGGTACGTTACTAAAGGTAATAGGTGTTTTAGAGAGAATTGCTGACATTAATATAGGTAAAGCAGCGTTTTTAGCGCCCGAAATGGTCACTTCACCGTTAAGAGCGTTACCACCTGTTATTTTGAATGCGTCCAATAGAGTAATCTTATCTAGTTAGGAAATTTAAAGCGGAAGATTAAACATTTTTTCACGTTGCCAATCTGACGTTGTGAAGGTTTTAATCGATACCGCATGTATTGCACCTGCTTTAATCGTTTCTGCTAAAGGTGCATATATTGTTTGTTGTTTTTTTACTCGGCTTAACTCACCAAGAAAATCGGCAACGGCGATCACTTTACACTGTGATCCATCAAATGCAACATGTAACTCATCAAGTTCAATGGCATCATTAAGTAATTTTTCTATATCTGAAACTTCCACATTTATCTCCGATTATTAATATCACTACTTATCAGTTTTTGGTAAAAACATATCAACACGACTTAACTGAGCTAGCTTAATTAAATCTTTTGGTAAGTTATCAAAAGTTAATTGACAGCTTTTCTTGGCACTTAGTTCCAGCATGGCTAAAAGCCATGCTAAACAAGCCGTGTCAACTTTTGAAATATTCGTTAAATCAAAGATTACAATTCCTGACTTAATCAAACGTTTGGATTTTTTTTCAAATGAATTATCAATAGTTAATAACGTTAATGCTCCACTAAAAATAATTCGTGAATCTTTTTCAATAAAACTAATAGGCTTCACTTCACTTCCTAATTTTCACAGAAATAGCTTAATAACGCTACTTAAAAACGATTTCTTTATCGCTTTTTATTTTTAACATTTCAGTAACGTATGGCAAACCTTTTTGACGGATCAAGCCGCTAAGTTCAGCTTGTTTACTGTCAAGTAGACTCACACCTTCGGCTACCATATCGTAAGCTTTCCATTCGAGTGTTTTTTTATTTTTTCTTACACGGAATGAAATATCAATTGCCGGTCTATTTGGATCTAAAACTGAGGTTCTAACGGCAACCACTCTTGATTTGCTAAAATTTCTCTCTGGTTCAAATTCAACTTCCTGCTGTTTATATAATGTAAAAACTTGTGCGTATGAAGTCACTAAGTATTCTCTGAAAACAGTAACAAAATCAGCTCGACTTTGTTTAGTTGTTTGATTATAGTTTTTAACGCCTATAACTTTCAACGCGGCATAGCGATAGTCTACATAAGGCATTAACTCTTCACGAACGATATTTTTCAGTATGTCGGGGGTCTTTCGGATATCAGTCTGTTCATCCGCAAAACGCTTAAAAGTCACTTTTGCCACAGTTTCTATCATGGAATAAGGATTTTTCTTATCGACAGCTTTTGCTGTCACGCTAAAGCTACTAAATAAAGTTAACGCTACTATTGCTGTAAATAATTTTTTTATCATTTTAAAATTCTCCGTTTGCGAACCTAATCGTCACTTCCCTGGCTGAATAAAAACTGTCCTATTAACTCTTCTAATACTAAGGCGGGTTTAGTATCTTCTATATAATCTCCCGCAACTAAAGTTTCTACTGATTCATCAATAAAACCAGGTAATAAACCGATATATTGCTCACCTAACAAACCTGCCGTTAAGATAGATACCGATGTTGCTTCAGAAAAATTATTATATTGTGTATAAATGTCTAATGTGACAAGAGGGGTATAATCGTCTACATCAAGCGTAATATCACTGACACGGCCAACAACAACACCACCTACCTTTATTGCCGACCTAATTTTTAAGCCACCAATATTATCAAACTTAGCATACAGCTGATACGTTTCACTATTACCAGAAATACCGTTATTAGCAACAACTAGGGCAAGCATAAGTAACGCCGCTATACCTAATGCAGCAAAAAAACCGACCATTAATTCAACTTTCTTTGACAACATGTCTTTCACCAAACCTAAAAAATAAAAATTACTATAAAATTAACTAACTGCAAAATTAACTAGCAAACATTAATGCCGTTAATACAAAATCTAAACCTAAAACTAATAACGATGACTGCACCACCGTTGAAGTTGTTGCTCTACTAATACCTTCAGACGTTGGAATACAATCATAACCTTTATAAACCGCTATCCAAGTAACAACAAAAGCAAAAGTAATAGATTTTATCACACCATTAAGAATATCTTTTTCAAAATCAACTTGATCCTGCATTACCGACCAGAACGTTCCACTATCAACACCGAGCCATTCAACACCAACAAGATGCCCACCTAAAATACCTATCGCAGAAAAAATAGCGGCGAGTAAAGGTAAACTGATAAATCCTGCCCAAAACCGAGGCGCTATAACTCGACGTAAAGGGTCTATTGCCATCATTTCTAAACTCGACAACTGCTCTGTTGCTTTCATTAATCCAATTTCAGCGGTTAATGCTGAACCTGCTCGACCAGCAAATAACAATGCGGCAACGACAGGGCCTAATTCACGTAGTAATGATAACGCGACCATTGGGCCTAAACTACCTTCTGCACCATAACCGACTAAAATAGTATAGCCCTGTAACGAAATAACCATGCCAATAAACAAACCTGACACCATAACAATCATCAACGAAAGTACACCAACGGCATATAACTGCTGCATCAATAAAGGAAATCCTTTACGTACATTAGGAACATGTAACAATGCAGAAAATAATAAGATAAACGCTCGGCCTAAACCAGAGACCGTATTAATAATGCTTTGTCCTAAACCTAGTAAGCTATTCATTATGAAGGCTCCTTACCAAGTAATTCATCTTGATAAGATGCAGCGGGAAAATGAAAGGGGACAGGGCCATCTGCTTCACCTTGAATAAATTGCTGGACCAGTGGCGATGTTTGTTGGCTTATTTCTGATGGCGTACCATGACCAATAATTTTTTTCTCTGCGATAATATAAATATAATCAGCAATACTCATGACCTCAGTAACATCATGCGAAACAACAACTGACGTTAAACCGAGTGCTTCACTTAAGTCTTTGATCAAACGAACGATAACGCCCATGGAGATAGGATCTTGTCCCGCGAAAGGTTCATCATATAATATTAATTCGGGATCTAAAGCAATTGCTCGGGCAAGCGCAACTCTTCGCGCCATTCCACCAGAAAGTTCACCTGGTGCTAAGTCACGAGCACCACGTAAGCCAACCGCTTCAAGTTTCATCAGTACCATTTTTTCAATTAACGATTCTGACAGAGTGCTATGTTCACGCATTGGAAAAGCGATATTGTCATAAACACTCATATCGGTAAACAATGCGCCACTTTGGAATAACATACTCATGCGCTTACGTGCTTCATAGAGTGCACTGCGAGATAACGTTGGAATATTTTGTCCGTCAAAAAGTATTTTTCCAGATTCTGGTTTTAATTGACCACCAATTAAACGTAATAAGGTAGTTTTACCAATACCACTTGGTCCCATTATCGCGGTAACTTTTCCTTTAGGGATCGACAAGCTGATATCATCATAGATCACTCTTTCATCGCGCTTGAATGTAAGGTTTTGGATATCGACCAAGTTTTCTAGCATAAGATTATTGTAACATCACTGTTTGTTTTACCGAATTTACAGGAATTTTACATGAGCAATCAAATAACGTCATTAAAATTGCGTTAAAAATGTAAATAAAAATCGTAAGAAAGCGTGTTAAAACGTAATAAAGTGTAAGTTTAAACTTTGTATAACAACTTTATGTTTCATAGCAGCCCTCAATTTGGTTAACTTTTAGCTATTAAATATAAAAAAACGGACTTTTTAACGTTTATTTTTGCTGATTCGATTATTTTTCTTTGTTTTTCTTTCACAACCAGCGACAATTTACCCTCTCAATATAGGAGCCCTTAATGTTAATACAGATTCTAATTTTACTTGTTTCACTTGTTACTTTGGTATGGAGTGCCGATAAATTTGTTTTTGGTGCCTCATCCCTAGCAAGAAATTTTGGCATCTCACCTATGATTATCGGTTTAACTATCGTTGCTATGGGTTCATCTGCACCAGAAATGATGATAGCGGCAACCGCTTCTTTAGACGGTAACGTAAATACCGCCATTGGCAACGCGATTGGTTCCAACATCGCTAACATTGCATTGGTACTGGGTATCACTGCATTATTTTTACCATTAAGTGTTTCTTCTTCTACGGTAAAGCGAGAAATCCCACTTATTCTCATTATAACCGCACTCGCCTATTGGATGCTTTCTGATAGCTATTTTGGTTTTAATGAAGGCCTGTCATTAATGATTGGCTTTTTTGTCTATATTTTCGCGTTATTATTCATCGCTCTTCGCGCATCAAAAAACAGATCAGTTGACGATCCCTTAATCATCGAAGCAGAAAAAGAAGTCCCAGAGGCAGTAAGCAAGCCTCTATCTTTTTTATGGCTGGTGGTAGGTATGATTTTGTTACCACTAAGTGCACACTATTTGGTTGGCTCTTCCGTTTTTATTGCCAAAGCTTTTGGCATTAGTGATTTAGTGATCGGCCTAACAGTAATAGCCGTAGGTACGAGCTTACCTGAACTGGCGGCAAGCATTATGAGTATCATTAAAAAAGAAGATGACCTAGCATTAGGTAATATTATCGGTTCAAATATTTTCAATATTTTTGCAGTGCTTTCACTCGCTGGACTTATTGCCCCAGGTGAAATTGACTCGGATGCCGCAACGCGCGATGCGCCATATATGTTAGGTGTAACCTTATTGCTCTTTATTCTTTGTTTCACTCGAACAGCAGGCAGCTTTAGAATTACGAGAATAAAAGGATTTCTGTTGATTGGTACTTATATCGCATACCAAATATTACTTTTCAGTCAACTTTAAGCAAAATATTTTCATTATTAACAATGTAGAATGACAACATTAACCCGCAGAGCGTAAACAATAAAGTGACAAATAAATGAACAATTTTAAACAACTTGCACTAGACGTTATTAAAATAGAACAACAAGCTATTGCGGAGTTAGCTCAATATATTGATCAGGACTTTGAAGATGCTTGTCAGTTAATGTTTCACTGCAAAGGTAGAGTTATTATTATTGGCATGGGTAAGTCAGGCCACATTGGTGGAAAAATTGCTGCGACTTTAGCGAGTACAGGTACCCCCTCATTTTTTGTTCATCCTGGCGAAGCAAGCCACGGTGATTTAGGCATGATAACGAATGACGATGTTGTACTTACTATTTCTCATTCGGGTGAAACAGGTGAAGTTTTAGCGATAGTACCCGTAATTAAACGCATTGGTGCAAAACTTATTTCTATGACAGGAAAACCTGCCTCAACTTTAGCAAAACTTGGCGACATCCATTTATGTGTTGCCGTATCACAAGAAGCTTGTCCGTTGGGCTTAGCACCGACATCAAGTACAACAGCAACGCTTGTTATGGGAGATGCCCTCGCTGTCGCCTTATTAAATGCTCGCGGTTTTACCGCCGACGAC